>JAEEGJ010002078.1_pt1 | contig 149430 bp, 117 predicted proteins | sample 8958761 | NCBI WGS metagenome assembly JAEEGJ01 (sample SAMN16246546, study PRJNA631951) | gut metagenome | biome: gut microbiome; feature: rumen; material: RS-attached | host: Bos | place: Iran: Karaj | collected 2018-10
TTGACCCAGTCCATCTTGTGATTTCTCCCTTACTTTATCCTGTTTCAGAAGACAAATCCTGTCTTTTCATTCGAAGATTTGTCTCATTATAGCATATGGATATATCGCGCTATGTTAAAATGATATAAAGTATTCTAGCTCCTGGAAGAGAGTAGGGGATCGTAACATGAATAAAGAATGGTCCGAGATGAATAAGAAGATGCAGACCCTGATCGGAAAAGAAGCAACTTTCCCGGAAGGGATCGATGCGCTCATCGAACTTCGGGAAGTGCTTTTCGAGCAGATCACATCGATCGCGGAGAATTACCCGGCAGAGGCTTTTTATCAGATGCCTTTTGCCGGAGCGGAAGGATATCACAGTAAGACGCTCGTTTACTCGATGTGGCATATCTTCCGGATCGAGGATATCGTGGCCCATGAACTGATTGCGAAAGACAAGCAGGTGCTCTTTTCAGGCGGCTGGCTGAAAAAGACGAAGAGCCCGATCATTACTACGGGAAATGAACTGCACGATGAGGGAATCACTTCTTTTTCCCGGGAATTGGACACGCAGGCGGTATATGAGTACTGCCGTGCCGTGAAGAATTCTTCGGATGAGATCCTTCGCAAGCTGACGTATAAGGATCTGAAGAGAACTTTTACAGACGAAGATAAGAAACGGATCCTTGATAGCGGAAGCGTCAGCACGGACGAGAGTGCCGTATGGCTGATCGATTACTGGTGTGATAAAGATCTGAAGGGACTTCTGAAGATGCCTTTCAGCCGGCACTGGATCATGCATATCGAGGCGATGTGCCGCATCAAGAACAAGCTCTGCCAGAAGGCGAAAAAGGGTGTCGATCAGATCGCCTACTGCGGTCTTTCCTGCGCCCACTGCTTCCTGAAAGATTATTGTGGATCCTGCAGAACACCGTATAACACCTGTTCATATGCAACGTGTTCACCGGACGGGGTGTGCCCGAATGCCAAATGCTGTAAAGAAAAAGGTCTCGACGGCTGCTACGAATGTGACGAGATCCGGGATTGTAAGCGCGGTTTCTATGCTCTCGGAAAAGAAGTCCATGCCATCAAGGCCATGTCGCTGTTTATCTCAAGGTACGGCAAGAAAGAACTTCAGACAGTTCTTGAGAATCTCCATAAGAAACAGGAATTCGAGAAGGTGCAGGAAGTCCTCGGCGACGACATCGATCAGGGCCTTCAGATCCTGGAGGAGAACAGATAACGGCAGACACACCCGACCTTTCCGTCAATTCTATCTGCGTAAGCGGAAATGGATGTCTGTTTACAGGAGGTTAGAAAAATGCGTTACGTTTTAAGGGGCTGGATCAATCCTTTCTTTGTACTGGCAATTGCATTTGGCGTGGCCGCAGTCATCAAACTGATCAAGGGCGACGACTGATCATGGGACTTCGATGTTGATGATCTTCATATACCTGTCGAGCGCATATTCGCCGTCGTGGGATTCGCCCGGGAAAAACGTGCTCATATCCGACCCGGTGGTAATACGTGTCAGGCCGCACTTTGCGAAGATCTCAACCAGTTCTTCTCTTTTTTCCATCGGACAGATAAGTCCTGCCGTCTGAAGATAATATCTCGACGCGAAAAGCACTTCCGTGATTTTTTCTTTCGGAAGAGGTTTCACCAGTACATTGCACATCATAGGTGATAATTCGAGATTGCTGTCGGAAGATAGGATCAGGCTCATTCCTCTGCCGCGGATCGTATCTGCCGATTTTTCTTCTTCACCAAGATATCTTTTCAGCCGCTGCGTATACGCGACCAGCGTATCTCTGGCCCGGATCCCGATCTCATCTGATGCGTTGGCGTCCACAGCTTTTTGGAGGATCGGGAAGAATCTTTCCGCGAACTTTCTTACTTCCTGCATATCCTTAGTATCCAGGTAAATCACCTGACAGCTGCTGCATAGAAGCTGCTTCGTAAACGCTATATGTTTTGCCAGTCCCTCGAGGTCCTGCTCCGCATTCTCTGCATGTTCCGGATCCGAGATATAGCAGAATCCGAGTTTTTGGCCCCATTCGATCAGTTTCGCGCCGGTAGGCGCCAGACCGCGCACGGCCTCGATGGCCATGTCACTTCCCCATACGCTTATGCCGTTAGATAGCTCCGCCATGGTCCTCATTCCCTGAATATCCGTGGAGGAGGTATCAAACACATAGATAAAATCTTTCAGTTCCGGCTGGTATTCGATGAGCTGCATGATGAGTTTCAGCGAAAGCCCGTTATCCGCAGACGGAAGTTTTAGGATATTGATGTTTCCGGCAAGAAGGCCTTCCGCCAGGGAATAGGCAGGAAGAAAATCCATATTCCCGGCCGCGATATGAAAGATCACGCCGAGCGGAACTTTCTTTACCCGTATTTGCGAGAATCCTTCCAACTTATCCGTGACATACTCCTCTGTATTTCCCAGTTCCGTCCGTATCTTTAGATGCAGATATTCCTTCGAAAGAAGGACCTCCGCCTGCTTCTTATACGATTCGACGATATCTTTCGGAAACGAAGTAAGCAGATCATCGAACTTTCCTTCGAGTGTTTCCTTTCGGAGCTGATCGACAGCATCGACCACGATCTCCGGATCCAGTGATTTTGTCTGAAGAATATGGGGGATCTTTTCTCTTAATTCTGTGAGCAGTCTCCCCTGCTCCGAGCTCTCATACAGTTGCCCGTCGAAAAGGATCATATCTTCACCCCCTTCAGAATATCCGCCGCTCCGGCAGCGCACGTTTTGATATCTTCCGGCGCAACACGACCGACGATCTCCAGGTAAGGAGAGGTAACACCACATCCGCAACTTTCACCGTCATGAAGGATGCCAAGATCATCGGTCATGACCGAAAGAAGAGGCGTAGCTTTACAGATCGGAGTGACCAGATTCACAAGTCCCATCTTCCCGTTTTCCAGTGGCTCCAGCGTATCGGGATCTCTGATGATCACCTTGCTATAAACAGGAACATGGAAGTGATGATTCTTGCAGTCGCAGTACAGGATCGGATGCTCCACGGCACCGAAGAATTCCACGATATTTTCCTCATCAATGCCGAGGGTCTTCTTCGCCATTTTATAGAAGGTCTCTTTATCGGCGGCTTCCTGATAGAACTGCTTCCAGCCACCTCCCAGCATGATCTTCGATCCTTTCGGAAGGTTAAAAGAAAGTCCCCTATCTTCCAGAAGCCGGAACAGGAAAAACGTATAGGCCGGGAATCCCATAAAACGGACCGGGAGCCTTCCCTTCTCATATTTTCGGAGTGCTTTTACAATACTTTCAAAATCCGGTTTATATCCGTCTTTGGTATGCTTAAGGATGAATTTCCTGCTGACCGCAGGAGCAAGAAATGTAGTCAGATAGGCCGTCTTCGCGACCGCCATCTGATTGGATCTATGTGGTTTATATCCCATAACGATATACCGGCAGGGCTTGATCGTCATAATGCCGTGATACCTTGTGATCTTGATGGACATCCGAAGAGCCGCCATCAGCGCACCAAACTCGAACCGGATCGTACTTTTTCTCCCGCTGGTGCCGGACGAAGTTGCTTTTACCATATAGCGCCCGGAACGGAAATCATGCTGCTTAAAAAGCATCGTCGGAAGCACAGGAATATCCGATACATCTTTTATGTCATCCGGTGATTTCACAGAAAGCCCGTCGCTTATTTTCTTATAGTCATCGCAGTGACCGTATAGATAATTGAAATTCTCTTTCGAAGCACGAAGAAACAGATCCGATTTTGACCCATCATACGGATCCTTGCTCGAGAACAATTTCCTTCGAAGTTTCATACCTATGCCCTCTTAATATACCAACCCCCGGCCGCGAGTATTCACGGCGCCTTATAGGCACATAATAACCTATCTTCCGAAAAAGGAAAACAAAAACCATACATCGCTAGCCATACCCATGAGCAGGCTCGACACAAACCTGATTATGTCCTACACAATTCCACATTCACATTATACACTCTACGGTCCCTGAGTGCCTGAAAAGAAGAGGTTTTCCGGATATAATCAACGAAATCATCCAGGTATGCTGTATCTCCCTCTTTCGACGCCTGGAACCATTCACTTTCCAGCGGATATTTCTCAGCTGTTTCTATATCGATTGCCAATTCAAGCTGGATAAACTCACCTGCGCCATCCGGGATCTGTCTGACCAGACGGAATGAGCATAGTGGCGTTTCTTCTCTCGTCTCAGATATCGATTCAAAAAGAAGCATTTCTTCTTTCCGGGATGATGAATCAAGCATTTTACGGAACGAAAGGATCAATTCGTCGAGTGACATTTCCTTGGATACAGATTTAGTAAGAGAGCTGTGAAGCGGCTTCTGCGAGGAAAGGGACAGAGCCTTTTTCTTCGGTGGCGCAGACTTCGCACTTCCCGGTTTTTGCGAAAGGAACGGCATAAGCACCTCCGCCTCAGCCCGGGTAAATTCATGCTCGATATAAGGTTTCATATTTTCATAGAGTTCGTCGGATACTGTCTTGAAATCCCAATCTTCCGGTAATAGCACTTCCTCCATCTCGGGGAATTCTATTCCTTTTATGTCACCATGCTTCACATGGTACATGTATTCCTTCACATTGCGCACGACACCTTTTTCATCGTAGAAAAACAGCTCATGGGAAACTTCGCTTATCTCACTGACAGTTGTTAAGACGGTCAGGCATGACGTCACCCGCCCGGAATCATAACCACACACCGTCACACATTCAAGATCCTCCTGGTCCTCTTCCAGGCTCCACTCAAATGCATACGTGACGTCCTCCTCATAATCGATCACCGTGCGATGGTAATCGATCTGTTCCCTACTGGATATCGCGATCAAACGGTCGTCTGCATCCAGGTAATAACTGGTCACAAACTCATTCGGGGGCGTCTTTTTATATATCTTCCCGCGGGAACAACCATGGACAGTCAGGTCATTTGCGGAAGGCGTGAAAAAGCCCAGGGCACCGGTCACATCACATGCTTTGCCGCAGACAACATGATCTGCTGCGATCACCTCTTCTTTTCCCGGTCGAAAAGCCTCCGCCTTTCTCTTTAATTCGCGTATGATTCGATCCATCTATCCCACTCCAAAAGTTCTCCCGGCCACTATGCTTTTATTATATCAGACGCGTCTTCTCCGAAACTCTTTCATTCCTCTTCTGATGATCATAAAAGCAATTCAAAAAGTATCTCCATGCATGATATAATAAAAATGTTTGAGGTGGACATCCGATGGATATAATGATCGACGTCAGAAACTGAAGTTGGTCTCCGGACATATATAGGACATACAGCATGAAGAGAAGTCTGATGCTTTTGGGGAACATAGTGATCGTGCTCGTGATCCTGGGGCTGATCCTATTCAACGTAAGCAGAGAACAAAAGAATTTGTATTCGACCCGTTCAGAAGCGTTCGGGAATATGACTGTGGCCATGGGTAACGTGACCACAAACTATCTTCTGGGCGAACAGCAGATCTGCAATGGCTGGGCAACATATATTAATGCGAATGATATGTCTATCGGAGAGGCCATCGAGTTTGTCCGCAAATCCATTTTTACTCCTGATATTACCGCCCATATCCTATTGACCGGGAATAATGATCTGACGGGACTTTCCACGTCCGGACGTAATGGACAGAAAGAGGATTATCCGGTCTCGTACAATAATGTCGGAATATTCAAAGACGGATTCGCGACGCAGCTCAAAGAAGACGGTAAGCTCAATGTGACCCGCGCATATACGAATCCGGTAAATGCGATCCAGTCCATCTCTTTTTGCTGCCCGGTAACACTTAGAGATGAGCAGACCGGACAGCCACAGTCCGCCGTTCTCCTTCGTGTAGTTCCGGTTTCTTTTTTTGAGTCAAGATGGGTCTTCCCGACAGAAGAATACGACAATGCCGAAATCTCTCTGATCGACACTTCGGGAGATTATATCGTCCGTGGAAATTCTTTTAAGAATATGAATTTCTATGAGTTCTATCAAGCATATAACAGGTCAGCCCCGACAGAACTGGAGAGCATGAAAAACCGTCTGGAAGGAACTCCCGGCAATTTTGAAATGACTAATGCCTCCGGGGAACGGTGCCTTGCTGCCCATGCCCGGGTAAATTCGACGGACGACTGGATCATCGTGACGATGATCCCTGCCAGCGGCCTCGGCAGGTCGTTTATGAACTGGACGATCGTAGTGATCATCACGGTAGGTCTTCTGCTGCTTCTGGCATTCAATCTGCTGATCATGATGTATTTCAACCGCAAACTGAAGGTTGCGGTCGATTCGGCAGACAAAGCGAATCGTGCGAAGACTGATTTCCTCTCTTCCATGTCCCATGATATCCGTACGCCGATGAATGCGATCGTCGGACTATCCCTGCTTACCGAGAAAAACGCAGATGACCCGACGATCGTCCGCGAAAACCTGCAGAAGATGAACCGTGCAAGCAACCACCTTCTGACACTGATCAACGATATTCTGGATATCTCGAAAGTGGAAAGCGGCAAACTGAATATGAGTCCCGTTACTTTCTCCATCGTGGAATGCGCAGAAAACCTGGTGACCATCTCACAGCCTATGGTGAAAGAAAAGAATATCGATTTCAGATTCCATATTGACCGGGTTTCGCATGAATATTTATATGCCGATCAGCTTCGTATCAACCAGATCTTTATAAACCTTTTGTCCAATGCCATCAAATATACAGAGCCCGGCGGGCAGGTGTGCGTGGATATGAAGGAAGAACCCGGACAGACAGACAAGAGCGTACAGCTGATCTACACGGTATCAGATAACGGCATAGGTATGACTCCGGAATTCATGGCAAAAATGTACGAGCCATTCTCCCGCCAGACCGACAGCAGAGTAAATGCAATTTCAGGAACCGGACTGGGTCTTGCGATCACCAAACAGATGATCGATCTGATGAACGGAACGATAGACTGTCAAAGCGAAGCCGGAAAAGGAACGACTTTTACCGTGAAGCTGGAAATAACCATCGCAGACAGGCAGATGGAAGAGATGAAACTGCCTCCGATCCGGGTCCTGATCGCAGATGATGACGAGGTCTTGCTTGAGACTGCAAAGGACACTCTGAGTTCCATCGGTGTTAAGGCCGATATCGCGCGAAGCGGCGCCGAAGCGATTCAAATGATCTCGGATCCGGGTGATTATCAGGTCGCGATCCTTGACTGGAAGATGCCGGATATGGATGGCATTGAGGTTACGCGAAGACTACGGAAAGAAGCCCATAATGATATCCCGATCATCCTGATCTCCGCCTATGATTACTCGGATATAGAGAGTGCCGCCAAAGAAGCCGGGATCAGCGGCTATATCTGCAAACCGCTGTTCTGCTCCACGCTCTATAACAAGATAAACGAGGTTCTGGGTAACAAGTCCGCACCCGTCAATCCGGACAGTGACCTCGAAGATTTCACGGGGATGCGTATTTTAGTTGCTGAAGATAACGATATCAACTGGGAGATCATTTCGAATATTTTGGAGATGCATGGTATTGAAACGGAAAGAGCGGAGAACGGCCAACTGGTTCTGGATCGTATAAACGATAAGGAAAAAGCCGGATTTGATCTGATCTTTATGGATATCCAGATGCCGGTGATGAACGGACTTAACGCCACCAAAGCGATCCGTTCGCTGGATGATCCGGAGATAGCGAATATCCCGATCATTGCCATGACGGCAGATGCTTTCTCCGAGAATGTTTCAGAATGCCTCGCTGCCGGAATGAACGGTCATATTTCTAAACCGATAGATATAAAACTTGTGATGAAAGAAATCAGAAAGATCAGGGAGGAAAAGCAAAATGAAAAATAAGAGAAATGTATGGAGATTATCTGCGTTGCTCCTGGCACTTTCTTTATGTTTTACGGGATGCAGCAAATCCGGAAACGCAAAGGGAAAAGATAGTAAAGAAGGCTTTGCCCCACGGCTGGACAAAAACACATCCTGTTCGATCAACGTCGCCGGCCACTATGAAAACTTCGAGGCCCTGGAGAAAGAGTTCAACAGCTTTGCGCAATACTACCCGAATGTTCAGCTGAAATATACATATATGGACGGTTACAGCAAAGCATCCAGCGGGATCCTTTCTACGGCACTTTCGGGAAGCGAGGCTCCGGACATTTTCTTTACGTATCCCTGGATGACAGACTGGGATGATTACGGCATCATCCGTGATTCATCAGAAAACCTTGCCGATCCGGCGCTGGATATCGATCTTTCCTGCATCCGACCGAACCTTCTTACCAAAGACAGTTCCGGCAGCATTTTAAGTGTGCCGGTCTATACCACTACATATGGAATGCTCATCAACGAAGATCTGTTTACCAAAGAAAAGATCTCTGTTCCGCAGACATACGAAGAACTTCTGTCTGCCTGCGATGCATTCAAAAAAGCCGGCTACAGCGATCCGATCATGGGATACAACAAAGGCAGCGATCTTCTGTATCCGATGTTCTATCCGTATTTCTGCGCTCAGATCGAGGGCAAAGATGATGTCGTAAAAGCAATGAACGAAATGGGTCCGGGCAGCGGAGAAAATATGCGCAGCACCCTGGAACTTATTTCTGATTTTATGGGACATGGATATATCGATCTGGAGAGCTGCAACAAACTGGAAAATAACTATGATGCAGTGATCCTGCGTTTCTTCGAAGGCGATGTGCCTATGATGCTGGCTTCCGGAAACACGGTATCCGGAACCGAAAAGAGAGAAGCTAAATCCGAAGCTTTTATTTCCCATCCGTTCAAATACAGCTTCCATCCTGTTCCTTCCACGAAGGACGGCGGTTACTTCCTGAACACTGTTTCCATCGGATTTGCAGTAAATAAGAACAGCAAAAATCTGGACATGGCAAACGAGTTTATGCGTTTCCTCGTAAGCACGAACGAATTAAATCAGATGGCAAAGGCGAAGCGTATGGTAACTCCCTGTGTGGATATGTCTCTGGACAGCGTATATGCACCCTTTGAAAAGCTGAGTACTAAACGGTTTATCAACCTGTCGGAACTCGGTTTACTGGACAATGCCTCCTCACAGATAAGTAAAGCAGGCTGGCAGGTAAGTAACGGAAATATGACTGTCGATGAAGCAGTCGAAGCATACGGAAACATCGAATAGAGAATCTATCCGATAAGTTCTTTCAGCTCCGTTCTCAAAGCGGACATCTGGTCTAAAAGAACCCGGTAGTCTCCTTCGGACTGGTTTCTTAAAAGTTCCGTGATCTCGCACACCTTATCGTAAAGCGGTGTAAGAGAAAGATTTCCCAGCACACCCTTCAAGGCGTGGGCAGATTCAAATGCGCCCGAAAGATCGTGACATGAGATCCGCTCACCTATAAGCTCAAAGTCAGGATGATCTGCCACTTTAGAAACCAGACGCAAATACAGATCCCGGTTCCCCATGCATCTGGACAGGCCCTCTTCCGTATCGGCACCAAACTCTTTCAGCTTTTCAATCGTTAACATACCCGCCTCCGGATCATGAGATCTCTTTTTCTATAAACTTCTCGAATTCCTCTGTCGGGACCGGCTTGGAGAAATAGTAGCCCTGAATTACATTGCAGCCCATTTTCTTAAGCGTATCGAGCTGCGATTGGGTCTCGACACCTTCTGCAACGACAGGCACATTCAGGAACTTCGCAATGTCGATGATCAGTTCCACAAGCTTCATGCTCTTCTCATCTTTCTCCATATTGCGGACAAACTTCATGTCGAGTTTAAGGACATCGATCGGAAGGGTCGTGATCATATTCAGTGATGAATACCCGGATCCAAAGTCATCCATTTCGATCAGGAATCCGGAGTTTCGAAGACTCTCTGTAACTCCGATAAGCGTATTCGCGTTATCTGCATACGCCGACTCCGTGATCTCCAGCATCAGTTCACGCTCGTTCAGTCCGTTTTCTTTCAGGATCTCCCGAAGTTTGTTCTGAAGCTCCGGATCGAAAATGTCGATTCTCGATACATTAACAGATACGGCGATGTCGTAATTATACTTATCCTTCCATTCACGGATCTGCTTAGCCGCCTTCTTCCATACATAATGATCGACCTTCTGGATCAGTCCGTTGCTCTCGAAAAGCGGTATAAAATCTCCCGGACTGATCATGCCGAGTTCAGGATGTATCCACCGGATCAGGGCTTCCGCACTGCGGAGCTTCGGAACATCCGCTGTGATATCGTATTTCGGCTGGAAAAAGACCTTGAAATCCTCATTAGCGATCGCTTCTTCCACATCCTTGATCAGTCTTTCATGGTATATGGAACGCTGATACAATTCTTTGTCGTAATATGCTACGGATGTGGAATAATCACCGCGTATCCTGTTACAAGCGATCTTCGCCCGATCAAATCTCAGCTCCGCTTCCACGTCCGGATCCGCTTCCTGATATATACCGAGGCGAAGCCTGATTTTAGAAGGAGCGGATGCATTATCGAGTTTTTCCTGGATCTTTGCGACAAGAGGCGCGTAGTCCTCAATATGCGCGCAATACACATAAAATGTATCCGCTTCCGTCCTGCAGGAAATAATCGCATTGGGTCTTAAGACTTCCTCCAGCGTCTCCGCGACCCGCATCAAGATGGAATCACCAGTATTTCTTCCATACATTTCATTGACCAGATGGAAGTGATCGATATTGAAGACCAGCGCATCGATCGTATGCTTAAAATGCGACTCGATCTGGCGGATATATTCGAAGAAATAGTCCCGGGTAAAAAGTCCCGTGACTGCATCTTTTTCCGTAGAACGGATCAGCTTCGTCTCCTCGGATAATTTGATGATCCTCTCGCATCGCGCCAGGATCACTTCCGGCATATCATATGGTTTCGTGATAAAGTCAGAGGCCCCGTGCTTGATACTCTTTACTTCCGCTTCTTTTTCCGATGTCATGACAATGACGGGGATGCGCTTCAGTTCGTCGTCTTCTTTTAGTTTAGTGATCAGTTCGAAGCCGTCCATGACCGGCATCAGAAGATCCAAAAGCAGAAGCGATATATCCTTTTCATCCCCATTCAGGAGATCCCATGCTTCCTGACCGTTATTTGCATATACGACCTCATATTCATTTTCCAGAATATTTCCAAGCATCAGCCGGTTGATCTCTTCGTCATCGACGATCATCACACGCCGCTTGTACTCGTTTGCAGAAATAAATCTATCCATAGGTCCCCCTCCTATTTCCTCAAAACGATATGTTCACGGCAGAAAATGCTCCTCTTTCTGCCCTATAAATCACAATAACTCAACTATATTTTATCATTTTGCACTGCATTGAACCAGCGCATTTCATCTTCACATAGCACTCCGGAAGACATATTAAAACCCCGAACACCGTATTTTCAGGTTTTCGGGGTTTTGTTAATTTACTTTAAACGATTTACCCGGGATCAATCGGGGTGCAGATCCAGAGACTTATCTGGCCTCATTTACATACTTGGTTACGCGGTCGTTAATGAAGCGTATCACGTCATCCATCGGTTTGTCGCCCGAATAATATGCCGCCAGTTCTTCGTTGATGATGTTCTTGATCTCCTTATCATCCATGTAGTACACAGAGAGTGTCGAGAGCATATCGTAGAACTTCTGCTGCATCGTTTCCGTAGCTTCTTTATAGCCCATGGTCTTCAGCTGGGATTTATTAAACAGTCCATATTCCATCTCATACTCGTAGATCTCGTTATAGTATTTCGAAATCAGGGAGATCTCACTCTTCATGGCATCTTTGTTGATACAGATCGAGCTGATCGACAGCTCCTCTTTAGAGATAAACTTACCGCCGAGAAGATAGTTGATGAACTTTTTACAGCCTTCCTGCTGGCCGGATTTTGCTGCTACGGAAATACTTTCCTGTGCCGTAAATCTCGGACCCTGTCCCGTAACCGACGGCGTGCCGATGACAGAGCAGGCATCCTGTTCTCCTGAACAGTTCATAACGTAGTTGATAAAATTCGTCATGTGCACATATCTTCCATCCGGTCTCGGACGCTGTTCCTCTTCTGCAAACGGTATGTATTCATCCGGATTTCCCCGGTTTTCTGCGAAGTTCCCCTTAGCATATTCTGCCGCTTTGCGGAACTGTTCGGAGTCAAAATCCACTTTTTCTCCTTCTACGGCAGACTTCATGTCGATGCAGGACATCAGGAAAACATCCCGGTAGTTGTACCTGGATTCAGGATAGTCGTAGGGCTGCGCGCCGGACAGCGTATTCTCAACGTAGTTTCCGTATTCCTCGAAGGTCATGCCGGTCTTGTCTTTTCCGACATCTTCTTCCTTCACGATCAGTCCCTCGACCTCGAGCGTGACCGGAATAAAATACAGTTTCCCATCGACTTTGCTGGCTTGAAGTATATTATCGAAGAGTTCCTGTTTTACGCTTTCATCGACAAAAGCACTCATATCCAGCAGCGTTTTGTCGTTCATGGCTTCCTTCTTATCCATGTTCACAACGATATCCGGGCAGTCGGAGCCTTCGAGTTCTCTTACGAGGGTATAAGCGCGTTCGATCTGCGGATCCAGCATCGGGAAGCCTCTTCCGGCCTTGATGCCATCGTTATATTTGCTCCAGATCCGGATGAGATATTCAGGATCCGTTTCGTTAAAAGAAACGATCGCCGAAGACAGATAGTCGGAAAATGAACCATCCAGCGGCGCACTGATCTCGATGACTTTTTTCCCTTCGTGAGGATTTGTCTGTGTCTTTGTTAATACCAGGACCGAACAGACATCCGAATCGGCCACCCTTGCTGTCGGGAACCCGTCTGTTCCATGGAAATATAGAACGATCTTTTCTTCAGAGTAATTAAGAACGCTGATTTCAGGATTCTTGTCGGGATTGAAATCATAGAAGTACGGAGAATACCAGTTATTGTCCAGTACTTTTTCCTCGGCATTCGTTTCCGCATTATACTTATAGATATTTCCGAGTGTATCTACACGGAGAAGGTATCCCTGCCCCGTGCACTGATAATCGGTAAGATTGTCTTCGTTTTCACCTCCGAAAACAAAGGGAGTCGTTTTCGTGAATTTTCCGGAAGCCAGATCCATCTCGCAGAAATACTTCTCCCCTTTCATATTCTGCACGTTCGCGTACGCTTTTTTCGTCTTTTCGTTATAAGAGATTGCATCGATATAGCCGGATCCGGATAGTGTCGTCATATCCATCTCACAAAAAAGATCTTTGCCCTTGTAAAAGTAAAGCTGTGAATCCCCTGTTCCCATAAGTGAACTCTGTACAGCGATATAGTCACCGACACGGGATACGGAAGTAATCATTTCGATCTTTTGTCCGTTCTTACCCTGTACGGGAGTGACATCGGAAGCCTTACCTGTTTCCAGATCAACAGTGGCAAAGCAGGCCTCATTTCCTCCGTTAAAAACATTCACCAGGGCAAGCGCTGTCTTTCCGTCTTCGTTGGGAACAAGGGAATAGATCTCCTGCACACGCACATTTTCGGGGAAAGTCATCTCCAGTGCTTTTTCCTTCGTACCGTCTTCACTATATACATCCAGTTTTACTTTTTCATCATATGTCGCCAGATCGTATGTCGAGTACGTACTGTAGATCTTTCCGTTACAGTATTCCGGAGATGAATCCATCATCAGCATGTCCTTGTCCGACTTTTCCATCGAAAGCGTAAAGCGGGAAGAATCGAACCAGGGATCGTCTTTTGCGACCGTGATGCTCTTTTTCGTTTTGGATGTTTTGCTGCAGGCAGTCATCATGCCTGAAACAAGAAACATGCTAAGCACAGCAGAAACGATGCGTACTGACTTTTTCATATGTTCACCTCATATGTAAGAATCGTTGCGCATCTTCTGACCATAAAACAGTTACCCCTAAAACCCCGTTGATCAAATAAAGAATATCATTGGGCGGGGAAGAAAAAGTGACGTTCCCGTCATTTGTTTCTTACTTGAAAAGCACTCCTCTGGAGTATTATCCGAAATATAAAAGAACGATCCCCGGAAGCCACTGGACTTCCGGGGATCTGTCATTGCTGTTTATCTGCGCTGACTAAGCCGTTTGTCAGGTCCGTTATCAGACCTTCCTTTCGGATCATTCACGGTTCTTCTTTTTCTGAATCGCCGTAACGGTAAGAACTCCGCCAAGAGCTACGAGCACGAGTGCGATGATCTGAACCGGAGTATTCATATCACCTGTCTTAACAACAGCACCGTTATTCACTTCATTTGCTGCGTTGTTTGCCGCTGCCTGTGCAGTTGCGTTTTCGCTGCCGGCAACGATCGTCAGGTTCGTCTTCGAGTAGCCGTCTTCGAATTCAATGTAGACCTCATATACTCCGGCTGCAAGGCTCTCCAGGTAAAGCGAATCGATTTCTACGATCGTTGAACCTTCAGTGATCTTAAGAGCCATCTGCGGTACTTTTCCTTTATTGAAGTTTACACCCTTATACTTAAGAATCGGAGCTTCCGAACGGATAACGATATTCTTTCTGCTTCCGAGTGTGTACTGCGGATTCTCACCATCAAGGATCTTATACACCTTAAGAGCGGAAGGCTGAGCGCCTGCCGGATCTCCAGCCGGCGGATTCTCTTTTGAAGGATCCTCGGTCTTCGGATCTCCTGCAGAAGAAGGAAGCGCTGTTCCATCAGTTGCATAAAGAGTGATATCACCACTTAAGATGTCGGTTCCGAAGTCAAACTCCTCTGTGCAGTTTGCATCCTTATACCAGCCGGTGATCTCCACGCCATCAGGAAGTGCAAATGTCTCCGCCGGGATCCTGTATCCGATTCTGTCAAGGACCGTCGCATTGTCCAGGCCAAATGCGGAAAGATCAAATGTAACTTTCGCTTCCGGACCTACCGGGATTCTTCTGATCAGGAAGTTATCGAGGTAAAGATCTGCCATACCTGTGGTCTCGACATACATCTTCAGCGCATTGTAGTCTGAAGGAATTCTGATCGTAGTACCTACAGACTTGTACTTACCGGAAGCAGAAGGTGTGGAGAGATAATTCGGCCATACGCTGTCGATATCTCCTGACAGTTTCACCAGTTCATCTTCGGTCTTGGCATCAAACTGTACATCGACTTCATTTCCGATATATGCACTAGCATCAAATACAATTCCGTAATATGTCGCATCATTATCCGTAAGAACGACTGCCTTTCCATCTTCATCATCCACGACAGAAAGCTTACCTGCACCGCCCCATCTGGTACCGAAGATATTCTTTTCACCTTCGACATCATCAGAGAACTCTGCATATCTTACTGAGAAATCGTCCACATACATATCTGCATTTCCGTCTGTCTCGACATAAAGCTTCGCGCTTACGCCGCCTGCCGGGATAGAGAAGGTAGCGGTGACCTTCGTCCAGTCACTGCCTGCCGATGTTGTTACACACGGAACAGGTGTATCACCATCAATTCCGAGTGTGATCTTGGAATCACTTGTCTTCACATAGACGGAAGCCGTAATGTACTGACCGATATAATCGCTAACATCAAAGCTGACGTTCGCATCCTGTTCCTGTCTTCTGACAAGAAGGCTCTGTTCACCGGTCTTCGCTGCCGTATCAGTAACAGTAAGAACAGGCATATGACCTACGCCACGGGAAGATGCGAAATTCTCGGCATCTTCGAAGCTCTCGTCCTTACCGACGACCTTGACTCTGAGTGCATCAATATAGATGTCAGAGAGATCTTCCGTCTCGAAGTAGAGTTTCAGTGCTTTTAGATCGGATGGGATCTTGTATTCGCCGATGATCTGTACCCAATCTCCGGAGGAAGTATCGCAAGTGGTGATATTCGGCCAGTCTCCTTCGATATCTGCAGAGATCTTAACGATTGGAGCGTCGGACTTGACCCATGCGCTGATACCGATCGTCTGACCTGCAAACTTGGAAACATCGAAGCTTGCTCCGTGCCATGTAAGTGTTCTTCCTGAATCAAGAAGAGCATACTTTCCTTCACATACCACATCACTCTGGACGGTCAGGTTTCCCTCTCCTCTTACAGAGAAAATAGAAGGAATCTGTTCTTCATCAAAGTTCTCTCTAATGTCCGTATAATCCGGCTTAACATATTCGGGCTCGCCGATATCTCCGCCGGTAGCTGCTGCTACGATTCCGTCAAAAGCCTTTTTTCTGGAAAGGTTCTTGTTGAAAATAAGCGGATTGGATTGTGCCTTCCAGGAGTTATCATCGGTAAGACCCCAGATGGTAACAGAAGTAAGATTCACGCCTTCGTCTTTTGCTTCAATAAGTGCTTTAAATAGGTCGTAATAGAACTTGCCATGATAGTACTCAGCATTCACACCTGTTCCGGTGGTAGTAACATCAAGCTCTGTGATCTGAACCTGACCGAATGCCTCGTCATATCTCTTCATTGCAGTAATAAAATCACCGATATTCGTTCCGTCCGAAACATGCGCCTGCATACCGATACCATCGATATAACCTGCTTTCTTGACCGGAGTGAGGTTCGCGATAATGGCATCGCATTTTTCCTTCTGGAACTCATTGTAATCGTTATAGAAAAGATCCGGCTTTGCACCACCGAACTGTTTGGAGTACTTATCTACCGATACTCTTGCCTGCTCAAAAGCATACATAAGGAAGTCCTTGCCGAGGGTCTTGTAGTACAGACTATCTCTGAGATTATCAGAATTCGTTCCCGGCTCAACTGCCTCGTTGACTACGTCCCATGCATAGATAACATCTGCGTATCCGTTTTCATACATATACTTGATCGTGTTATCGATGTAACTTGTCATACGAGCCTTGACCACGTCCTTCGATGCTAAGCCCTTGCTCGTATCATAGTCTTCATAGAACATCTCGTCCGCATTCTGGGAATGCCATACCAGAACGTGTGCTCTTACTTTCAGTCCGTTATCCTTCGCAAAATCAAGCATCTCTTTCGCGGAAGGATTGATTACAAACGGCAGGAAAATGTCGGTTCTGTCGCCGGACACATTCTTGACATCCATGTTGTATGCAGGCTTAAGTTCATTACCGAAAGTAATACTGTCAAACTGTGCCTTAATAAGATTCTCTTTTGCTTCGTTACCGATCTCGCAGCTCGACTTCTGGAAGTTGCTGATCGTCTCACAAGCAACACCCATGAGGAACTTACCACTATAAAGATCCTTCAGGATCGGATATCCGGAAGTATCAACATACCCGTCGCCGGATTCGGAAGAACCATTCGGATCTTTATACTCGCCGACAACTGTAATGGAAATATTATCGATGATAAAATCAACATCCTTCGGTGCTTCGAAGTATACCACTGCACCCTCAAAATCATCCGAGATCTCGAAAGCGCCGTCAATACTTGCAAAAGCATCCGCGGTCGTCTCTACTGTTCCGACCTGCTGATAGTCATCATCTTTACCAGCGACGGAAAGTTTAATGGTAGCATTGATTTTTACTGGTTCGGTTGTTCCGATCGGTTTTACATCGGCTTTTACTGAAATCGTATTTCCGATAAATCTTGAAACATCAAATGCATATCCGAAATAGTTTTCAGTTCTGTCGCCGACGACAAGTGCTTTTGAACCATCGACACCATCATCCGTAAGAGAGAAAGTCGGGTTGCCGAAGGAGGATCCCTTCTTAGAAGATACATTCTCATAGTCATTAAAATCTTCGATGAATGACGGAGATTCTGTCTGCGGAGTCACGACCGCCGTAGGATCCTTATACTCGCCAACAACTGTTATGGAAATATTATCGATGACAAAATCAACGTTCTCCGGTCCTTCGAAGTATACCACTGCACCCTCAAAATCAGCCGGGATCTCGTAAGTACCGTCAATGTTTGCAAAAGCGTCACTGGTCGCACTGACCGTTCCAGCCTGCGTATAATCATCATCTTTACCATCGGCGGAAAGTTTAATGGTAGCATTGATATTTACAGGTTCAGTTGTTCCGATCGCTTTCACATCGGCCTTTACCGATATCGTATTTCCGATGAATTTTGACACATCAAATGCATACCCGAAATAGTTCTGCGTTCTGTCTCCAACAACAAGAGCTTTCGAACCATCTGCACCATCATCCGTAAGAGAAAGAGTCGGGCTTCCGAATGTAAATCCCTTCAAAGATTTTACTTCCTCATAGTCATTAAAATCTTCGACGATCGACGGAGCTTCTGTCTGCGGAGTGCTCGGTGTACGGACGATCGTAGCCGGATCCTTATACTCGCCATTTACGGAGATAGAAATATCATCGATGATATAGCTCTGCTCTTTAGGTCCTTCGAAATAAAGAGTACATGCCGTACATGCCTCCTCTATATCAGTCGTGATTTCCAGTTCCTGATATTCATAATCTGCCTTACAGGTAACAGATTTAAGGTTCACATATTGCGTATCTTTAACCTCAAAAATGTCCTTCGCAACTGTTGCTGTAAATGTCTTCTCAGTTTCCTGATCCGCTGAATCAACAGATGCGATCTTGGCCTTTATGGTAATGTTGTTGCCGATATATTCGTTCAGATTAAAACTGTATCCGAAATAGTTCTCGGCTCTGTCTTTAACAATAAGTGCCTTTGATCCATTTACCCCTTGGTCCGCGGAGAGTTCGAATGTCGGCTCCCCAAAATAACCACCCTTGATGTCTTTCTCCGACTCATACGCTTCGAAGTCTTCTGTTACAGAAGGCACCTCAGCCGCGTTGACCTGCTGTCCGCCCCAAGCTACCCCCAGCATAAGGCTTCCTGCCATTGCTACGCAGAGAAATCCTGACACAAGTCTTTCTCGCAAGCGGTGTACATAAACATGCTTCCTCATCATTGCTTCCTTTCTGCCGGACGTTAACCCCAAACCGTCTGACATATAATTTTTCTGAGATTTTTAAAGCATCACCGTACCCTCGCACACATAATAGCACGCGATTTTACTTGTGTCGTTATATAAATATAAAGAACTGAAATTCTTCCTGTATTTTTCTTACTTTATCCCTTCACCAATGTCAGTCCGTCAATAGAATCGATGCGGAAAATCTTCTGAAGGGTCTTCTTCGGAGTTGTGATCTCGACCAGGATCCAGTTTTCATCTGCATCCAAAATGACATTCTTTCCCTTTGTGTTTCCGTAAGAAATAACATCCGAATCCCAGCAGTCTTCCTTAAAGGAGATCTTCACCTGCTGTCCGATATTTTCTTTCGCAAATTTCGCCAGGGATTCTTTCGATAATGCATAACTTGAACCCTTTGTTGAAGCAAGTTCATCTTCGAGCCGCTTGATGCGCTTCTTTAAATCAGACTGGGAACAGAAAGCAAACACTCCCATAAGCCCGAACACCAGCGCCACATATACAAGTCCATCCATATTCCTTACTCCTTCACGATTTCAAATGAGAGTATAGAGGCAAGCGGGATCAGTTTTTCGATCGTTACGCCTTTCTTATTCGTGGACGAGACTTTCATCCAGTTGCCTTCAAAACTATCTACCGTGACGGTCAGATCATAAAGATCGATGTCCGTTTCACCTTCGCAGAAATTCAGTTTCACTTTCTTCCCTACGATCCCGGAAAGAAGTGTTCCGATACTTGCCGATGGGACCGATGCAGAAGGAACGTCATCTATCTCCATATCGTCTTTTAGAAGATAGTCACAGCTGACTCCTAAGATCGATGCGATATCCGATATTTTTTCTATATCCGGCATCACCGTCCCAGCTTCCCAGCGGCTCACTGTCTGGCGGGTAACGGAAAGTTTCTCCGCGAACTCGATCTGCGTCAGGCCGGATGCTTTTCGCTTAGCAGCTATTTTTTCTCCCATATGATTCATGGATCTTTCCTCCTGGATGAAGTTTCTTTTCACTTACCGGATCGGGCTGTGTTTCCCATCCGGTTACAGTGATGATTGTACCCATTTCGCTTCATCCCGACAAGAAACTCTCATGTGCAAAATGTAACACAGTGGTTTACATTTCCCTGGAATACGGCGCTGTACGGTCCTGTTCGGAAAGAATAAGATCCACATCCGGAAGATCCAGACCGATATCCGGATCATCATAGCGGATGCTTTTGGAATAGCCCTTAATGAACTTCTCATTCACGGCAAACAGCTGCATCGTGTTTTCCTCGAGAGACAAAAACGCATGGCCGAAGCCCTCCGGAATATATACCAGTTTCGGTTCACCGGCATCTAGCTCGATACTTTCCCATTTTTGAAATGTCGGCGAATCCGATCGGAGATCGATCACATAATCTCTTCCCGTTCCGGAAAGAACGGTGACGATCTTAGCCTGACGATGCGGCTCCTCCTGATAGTGGATACCGAAAAACGTATTCTTCTTCGTCATGAGATATATCCTCTGTTCACGGATCGAAAAGTCAGGAAGGATCTCCTTCAGTGTATCCATGTCAAGCGAAGTCATGCCCCCACGGAGATCCCTCCGTGCAGGCAGGGAAATAAGCAGAGCCTGATCAAAAATGTGGCGTTCGATTTTCATATTACTCATAAAGCACACCTTCCGGACTCCGGCCAGATCTGATAAGAGCGGCCGGATCGATATCTTCTTTTATTATATCGAAAAGAACTGCCATGATATAATGTTCGTAATTGCAATCTGTAACCAGGCAGAGATGGAGGACCAAAGTGATACGGTTTAGTGTGACAGAAAACGGAATTCGGGTAAAGAAAAGTCTGATCTCAGCGGTAGAGATCCCTTTTGAAGAGATCAGTAAGATCCATATCGCTTCGGGGGATTCCTCCGTCACGACAAAGGACGGCACAGAATATGTCAGCAGGAGTGTCGGCGTGCTCACACATAGTTATCCTCAGATCTATGACTACATCGTGAAGCACAATATCGACTTCACCGATGACTATGAAAAGACCGGCGTAGGCAAGGTCTATACCCATGACGAAGTCCTGGCACTCGTTTCGAAAATCACTCCGATCGCGCAGGAAGCTGCTGACCGTGTGATCCGTGAAAAGCTGGGCAAAGAGTATTCTGCGCATCTTTCGGTGAAAGAAAAGAATGAAGACTCTATCATGTACTTCAGCCTTATAAAAGAAGACGGGATCGTGAAGATCCCGCCTGAACTGAATAACGGTCAGAATGATTCCGAGGAGACCGCCTTCGACGATATGGTACTGTTCTTCCTTTCCGAGTGGCATGCAGAAGACCGCTCCGGACGCTACGGCGTTACGGTCGAGCTCACCGACGAAACCCAGTGCAGAAAGACCGTCGAGGACTTCGTCGGTTATTTCTGCGAAACTTATCTGGCTAAAAAGTAAAAACAGCGTCACTCTCTTGTGAGCACCAGTGTCTGATTTGTGCCTACCTCTTTAAGATGAAGCTTGTTGCCATCGATTGAGTAGTTAGCATATTCTACACCTTCATCAGGTACATCCAGAACTATGGTCTCACCGTCGGCAGTATAGCTAGCATCCTTAGTTGCCGTTACTACACCGTTTTCCTTGCACTCGATGAAACAAGTATTGTCATCTTTGAATGTGAAGCATCTTGTCTCACCATGTTTCACAACGCTCCATGTGCCGAGAAGTCTCTCATCGATCTGGTGATCCGAAGAAATATCTTTATCTGAAGTTGGATGATCCGTATCCGTCTCCTTTTCCAAAAGCTTATCTGCAGCATCTTTGCTTATCCAAATCGCTGGACGCACTCCGATGTTTTTGTCTTCATTAATACCATAGCCGGGCATACTGATAGATCCTGAATCAAAGACAAATGAAGCGGCATAGTCGCTATATCCGTGTGTTCTCAGCCACCAGTAAGCGCTGTTCCCTTTGCTGTTAACTGCTTTGCCGAAGACAGCCTGTCTTCCTTCATCCGAAGTAAAATACTTTGTTGCTTCATCAATGCTCAGCAGAAAAACATTGTCTTCCGTAGCCATCTCATCTGCGATAGATGAATCAGGTGCAGCGGGATTTTCATTTACCGTCAGGAGTATAAGTTCTTTTTCCTCTGAACTGAATGCAGAATCATAGAAATCACCATTCAGCCATTTTCTCAGCGAACAATCCTGCCATGTAATCTTTTCAGTCTTTTCGTGATATTCTTTGACAGCAATGACATCCTTCGACAACAGAAGCATACCCTGATCATCTTCATCAAGTACGAGCCACTCGATATCGTATCCATCATATTCTCCGAAGGTGACTACTTTATATCCGGTCTGAGGATCTGTCGGAGTAGTATCCGGTGCTGTTTCACTATCCGAAGTTTGCGGGGCAGGATCCGAAGATCCGGTCGTTTCAATATCAGTACCCTGATCCGGGATGTCCGGATCTGCCGGCGTCGTATCAGATATATCCGGATCGTCAGTCGCATCTGTTTCCTCCGGCTCATCCTCTGTTGAAGAATCCTTCGGTAACGAAAGCAGTGCAATTTTCGATCGGCCTTCCCCACTGGAGAGATTCTTTTTTTCGTTCTTCTGCATAACATAGAAAACAATACATCCGGCAATGGACGCGATGGCCAGTGCAGAGCAAATTCCTGAGATGATCATTCTTTTCAACATAGTATCTGTCCCCTTTTTCAGTGCTTCTTCCGAAGCTTTTTTCTCGGCTCCACGGCCCGGAGCCACGGCAGATGCGGACAGGATAGCAGTTAGTGAAGCAGGCATCGGCTTGATCTGTACCTGCTCTGCTTCGGTATAAAACAGACGCGTTAAGAATGGCAAACCCATTGCGAAAAGTCTCGTGTCATTATCTTTTTCATATTTTTCGACCTCCTTCTTGATCTTCTTTCTTGCGAAGCTGAGACGCCACAGTACGGTTCCCTGCGGAATGGAAAGAACTTCGGAGATCTCTTTTGCTGTCATTTCATCATAGTAATAGAGGATGATCGTTCTTCTGACTTCTTCGGACAGACAATTCCCGATGATGTCCATGAGCACTTTTCTCGTATCGGCAGATTCCAAAAGTGCATCCGGGAGAAAATTTTCGGGAACATCTTCTACGTTATCAAAGAAATCATCCTCGACATCGACAGTTTTTGTCAGCTTGATCCGGTCCAGACACTTGTTTGCTGCCGTTTTCTTCAGCCAGGAAACTACTTTGCTCTTATCCTGGATCGTGTCATACGACTTGATCAGGGTGATGAATGTTTCCTGGACGATGTCCTCGGCATCCGATTCATTCTTGAGAAGAGACATGGCTGTCCAATATACCGGCTTATACGCTTCGTAGTAGATCTTTTCAAGTTCTTGATTTGTCATCTTAGCCTCCTAAATATCCGCATCTGTCCTATAGACGAATAGCGGAGAAGATTTATTGGCTGTTTTTTGAAATTTTTTTCTTTTTTCAAAAACCGGTACGATTCATCCCTATCTCTGGACCATGACCAGTATAGCAGAAAACGAAGTGATGGGCTCCGGAAAAGATGCGCAATAAATGGCGTAAATAACTGTATTTCCACCGGTTGCAACTGACAGTTGACACATTTCCAAGGCGGCTTGATAGCAGGCAATCAGGGTTTGGGCTATTCTTACATCATCAGACAGGTGCACCGGAGTCTTGAAGATCTGAAAGAAGATCAAAACTGATATAATGATGATTGAGAGGTAAGAGAAATGATCCTGGCAGAAAAAATAATGGAAGAAAGAAAAAAGAACGGCTGGTCTCAGGAAGAGCTGGCGGAGAAGCTTGGCGTCTCCAGACAGTCGGTCAGTAAGTGGGAAAGTGCCCAGTCGGTCCCGGATCTCAACCGTATTCTGGAGATGAGCCGGCTCTTTAATGTAAGCACCGACTATCTTCTGAAGGATGAGCAAGACCGTCCGGCAAATCAGACATCCGAAGATTCAGGTAAGGAACTGCGAAGAGTTTCCATGGAGGAGGCGAATGCTTTTCTCACGGAGAATGCTTCTTTCGCAAAGAAGATCTCCATCGGCTGCATGATCTGTACCCTCTGCCCGATCCCGCTTTTTGCTGCCATGGCTCTTCAAAGGATCGGCGTGATCCCCCTCGAAGAAGATCCTGCCGGTGTGATCGGCATCATTTTGCTTCTCATCATGGTGGCCATCTCACTTATTTACTTTATCCCGGCTGCGATGAGCCATGATAAATGGGAGTATCTGGAAAAGGAATCCTTCGACGCAGAATATGGCGTAGAAGGCATGGTCAAATCGAAGTCGGAGAAGTTCCAGCGCAGGTTTATCCGGGCGATCACAGGCGGAACGGTTTCGATCCTGATCGGTGTGTGCGTGTTCTTATCCGGAGCTGCCATCGATGAAAAGAACGAACCGCTCCTTATGGGACTTACCAGCGTGATGTTTCTTTTCATCGCGGCAGGTGTATTTCTCATCGTCCGCGCAGGCATTACCAAAGACGGCTACAGCAAGCTCCTTCAGGAGGGCGATTACAGTAAAGAAGAGAAAAGTAACACTGTTCTAAATGCCGTAACTCCGGCCTATTGGATGGTGATCACCGCGATCTATCTGACCATCAGTTTCCTGACCAACAGATGGGATATCACCTGGCTCGTATGGGCGGTGGCCGGTGTTCTCTATGGCGGACTGAGCGTGGTCCTTCGTGCCGTGCACAAAAGCAGGCAGGGATAATCTTACGTCAGATCTCTATACATCAGGATCTCGTCGTGATAGGTGCCGTCATCGAAGCGGAGCGCATTATGACGCCGTCCGGACTCGATGAAGCCGCACTTCTTATAGAGCGCCTGCGCCTGAGTATTCTCGGCAACGACTTCCAGATCGACCTGCGTCCAGCCGATCTCCTTAGCAAGCTCACACATATAATTGATCATGGCTGTCCCGATCCCGAGACCCCAGTATTCTTTATATAGAGCGATAGCGAGAGAACAGCGGTGCCGGATCTTCCGCTTATCACCGATACCGAAGATCGCGCCGTTACCGGCAACCTTTCCATCGACGATCGGCGCCATCATGATCTGGTATGGATCTTCCAGAAGTCTTCCGAGGATATCTACCTCTCCTTCTAAGGTGTAGTTTACTTCATCCGGATATCGGAGAAGGAATTCTGTTTCACCTGCCGTCTTCTTCAGATAATCGAGCATCGGCTCGGCCAGATCAGGTCCATTCGGGCGCAGGATACACTTTCTTCCGTCCTTAAGTGTGATCTCTCTTTCCTGGAATCTCATAGTGCTTACCTCGCTATTCTTTATTGCCATCATTATACATCCGGAAATTGGCATGGAAACTATACCAAAAATATACAGGATCAATAGTATAATGAAGGGAGTAAAATTTTGTACAGGAGAAAGGTCATGCTTTGGAGACAAGATGGAGGAAAGGCGATCCTCGTTGCACTGATCATCGCCGCGGTCGTTCTTCTGATCCGGTATTTGTATCATAAATTCCAGTAACCGGCCAGCCGTATCCCCGGGTGCCTCCCATATCTCATTTCCTGAAAGAAGTAGAAAATATGTATAAAGTTACTTTCAACGATAAAGAACTTACCGTCCGGACGGAAAGCTCCCTATTCTCTCCGAGAGAACCCGACAAGGGAACGCTTGCCATGCTCAGGCACGTGGATTTTCAGAAAGAAGATAGGGTCCTCGATCTGGGATGTGGATGCGGCATCGTGTCGCTGGCGGCAGCAGCTTTTGGCGTAGAACCTCAAAACATCGTGCTTACAGATGTCGATGAACTGGCAGTAAAGACAGCGGAGAAAAATATGAAAGAGAACGGATTCGAAGATGCTGTTTTCGTCTCAGGGGACGCACTTACCAATGTCCCCGGATCCGACTTCAGCCTGATCCTCTCCAACCCGCCGTACCATACGGACTTCAAAGTCGCGAAGACTTTTATCGAAAAGGGCTTCAACCGCCTTAGGATCGGCGGAAAGATGTTCATGGTCACGAAAAGGAAAGACTGGTATAAAAATAAACTCATCTCCATCTTCGGTGGTGTGAAGATCTATGAAGAAGACGGATATTTCATCTTCGAATCACAGAAGCGGGCCATGACATATGCCGGAAAGAAGAAAAAATAACAGGCACTGATTTCAAACCGGTGCCTGTTTTTTATTGCCCTTATATTGACCAGTTTTCACGCCAGTGCAGTTTCGGGAAATCTTCTTCCCATGCAAAGGGGAGCCATACATACCGTGCTTTGGACGTGTCGGCCGATCCCATGAGCGGTGCTTTTGCAAGCGTCAGCATATCTTTCGGAGATGGATGAAGAGACTTATCTACACGGCTATAGATCACCCGATAAAAAATGTCATAGCGCTCTTTTGTCATAACATAATCCGGGACCCAGCGGTCAGCCATCATGACATACGTGTCCGTCCCTTCCACACGGAATACGTGACTCGGCTGGCTGTTAAAGGATGCAGAGCTGGCATCATCTACACACGGATCGCCCATGACCGTAAAAGGACCCATCCAGTCATCAGCCACTGCGATCTCTGTCGGGTTGGGACAGTATCCTGTCATGCCTGACGTGATCAGATAGTGTTTCCCGTTACGCATGAAGTGCGCCGGCGCTTCACGTGTCAGCGGCGGTTTTTGAACATCATATACGATCGATGGTTCTCCCTGGACATTGGTAAACTCTTCGTTCAGTTTTGCAACCAGCAGCGTCTCATGATCTGCTTCAAAGTAGATATAGGCATCTCCCTTCTCCGTATCCAGTGCCAGATCAAAGTCGCCCGACTCATGGCCATATGGCTGGAGAAAAGATTCGATAACTGTATAAGGACCCGTGATCTGATCAGAAGTCAGCACCGCATAGTGATTTGTATCACAGTATTTTACCCACAAGACATACTTTCCTGTCTTTGGATTTCGAAGAAGATGAGGACGGTCCAGCCGGCGGTTCGGGTGGAAGATGCTTTTCTTATCCTGCGGTTCCGGCTCGATGATATGTCTTTCGAACTTCCAGTTATAAAGATCCATGCTGGAATAAAGGCGAATACCCCATGTCCATGTCTTTCCTCTTTTGGAGGTATGGCTCTTATCCTCACCCAGCCAGTAGTACACACCTTCTTCCTGATACATCGTACCACCATGGGCTTCGATCGGATTTCCATCCGTGTCTGTCCAGAGCTGTCCGGGGAGAATAGATCTTCTGTTTTTATCCATATTATCCTGTGCCATAGGGAACTCCTCCTCGCCTTTATGGTTTAATTCTATCTTTTCGGAGTGATCATCAGCGGGATCCGGAAAGCTGCTTCATAACCATATGCTTTTAAGTCCTCGCAGACCACCCGGTTCATTCTGTTTGCGAATGTCAGCATGAATTTCAAGTCTCCCATCGACTCGATCTGAGGCGCCATTTCTCTCGAGAGAGACTCCCGTGCGATGCGCTTGATCTCCTCTCTTTGCGCATTAGGATCCAGCGTGCTCTGTCCCATCGGTTTCGCCAGAATGGTACCACTGATGTTCATGACCACATTCTGTCCTTTTGAGTCTGTGCCTAAATCGATCGGTCCGATATCCTGAAGGGAAGCCATGACGACGCCCTCCGGAAGTTTGTGACCCGTGCGTGGCTGAGGTTTCGCCTGCGGCTGTGGTCTGGCCGCACCGGCAGCTGCCGCCTGCTCGGCGCGCTGTCTCTCGATATTCGCATTAGCGGCATCTACGCCTCTTTGCATAGCCGCCTTGAAATTGTCTAGAAATCCCATATCCTTCATCCTCCTGAATTTTTCAAATGTCATCCCCATGCAATTTAATTATATCAGAATCATTCTGCTCTCCAGTGACCGTCATTCGGGTCGTGGGCATGGCCATCTGCGCTGATGATGTAATCTCTGCCGATCTCTTTTCCCATCATGATAAAAGTGAGGCGTACCCGTCCGTTATAATGTGCCTTATTATTCTTTGCCTGTTCCAGCTGATCGAGCGTGATATTCTGCTTCACGCCGGAGAGAACTTCCAGACGGCGGTTCAGCTCCGCCATGATTTCAGCTCTGATCTCACCGTCCTGACTTACCGCCGGGAATTTGCATGTATCACCATATGTGCCTACAGTACATTTTTCCGCTTCCCCATCGACCGTGCCAAATGAATATGCCAGGTGAAGGTTCTTCAGATCATACTCCATTACATATCTTGTGCGGTCATCCTCGCTGATCCATCTCTCAAATGTGTACTCGACAGACTCCTCCGCTGTCTCCTTCGAACCGTTATAGAATTTATTTCCGAAAGTCACCGGATCAAGAATGTTCTCGTTTCCGATATCGCCTCCGAGCACTTCATTCGGAAGTCCTCCGAAGTTTTCCGCGATCGGCGAATAGCTGCCCTGGTAATAGATACCTGTATCCTTTCCGGGATTCATGTCCACGCAGAAATAAAGGCTGGCATTGGGTTTTCCGAGATCCATGGCTGTTCTGGTAAAGCGGACTCTCATCTCATCTTTCTTGACAGTTACATTCATATTATTCGGCTTCTTTGCCGCCTTATCCGCATCTGTCTCCTTTCCGTAGAGAAGCACATTTCCCAGGTCTTCGCCATAGACGCCCTTTACTATACGGAATACGTTCTCCTGCACTTCCGGATCGGAGAAGTCGAGCTTATAGAATTTAACGGACACGAAGAAAGCTCCTTCAAATTGGGCAGTATTGTACTGGTACTGTACTTCAAAAGGAGTACCCAGCTGCAGTCCATCGCTGCCATTTTCTTTCCCGGCAGCGGTACTCATGGCAATGGAATACCTAAAGCTCCAGGGAGACTGTCCGTCTCCTTTTGCACACTTGCCACTTTCCTTATAGTAATCGGTGATCGGACCCAGGCTCTTTATCCATGCATCTTCCTTAAGAGCAGGGATCACTGTCTCACACCCATCTCCGATCTGGGCAGAATAAATGGTGATTTTCTTCTTTTTCTCCGTCTCATGCTCCTCGCCGGTAAATGCCGGGATGTGATCTTCAAACTTCAGGGATTCATCCAGCTCCCAGAGAGTCGTCTCTTCGGAACCTTTCTCCTTTCCCGTGGTCGGTTCCGCTGTCGAAGCGGTCGTGGAATCGGTTGTCGAATCGATATCTTCTGTTGTTTCCGAAGTCTCTTTCTTACTAGTTTCCTTTAGTTCGGATCCGGATTCTTCCGTCAACTCTGTAACTTCCGAAGTCCCGGAAGCGTTCTTCTTCGAACCCTTCTCATCCTTTTTGGATGCGCATGCCGAGGCCATCATGGAAACAGCCAGGCAAATACCTAAAACAGTTGCTAATTTACTTCTCTTCATTTCTTTCTCCTCTTTTCATTCAAGGACGATCCCGTCCTGCCTTTTCATCTTGTTCAGAATACCAGTAAATTTCTTAAATCATCATTAAATCAAACCTCCTGTCCGTGTTTCATAACTAAAGACACAAACAGGAGGCATTTTATTCGAAAGATTTGAAAAATTTTTCTAAAATTTTTTCCCGGGGCTCACAAGTCCTTATATTCGTAGGTATAACTCATCCACTCTTTCTTGCCATACAGCTTGGTTTTGCTGATCAGACGGCCCTTTCCATCATATTCGTAGGAAGTGGTATCATTTAGTTTTTTACTATAAGAGTGCTCCACCAGCGTAAGTTTTCCCTGGCTATCATACGTATAGATGAAGTGTTCACCCTGGAGCGCGCGATACTCGTCCAGCAGTTTTCCGTCGGCACTGTATTTACTATAATCCTTGGACTGTACCATCTTCTGCTTCAGCATATCCCATTCGGTGACCCTTGTCGTATATGTTCCGTCATCTGCATACTCGTAGTCGCAGTACCAGAACGTCTTATCGGAACCGGCACCGTATCTGGTCACTCTGCTAAGGCGGCCCTGATCATCGTACTCATACACTTCGTTTTTCTCCGGGTCCTTTTCGAAGAAGCCGGTATCCATACGCTCGATGCCATAAGCACCATAGGTATATTCTTTATAGACACCACGTGTCTTGTCCGATGCATCCCAGTGTTCCTCACGGGTGATGCGGCCGTCCTGATCGTAGATATAATAATCTGAATAGATGAGGACATTTTCTTCGTTATAACCGCATTCCAGAACCAGCAGGCCATCCTCATCGTAGTACTGCTCATGCTCCTTCTCATCGGTATCATCGTGATAATTGTGGCAGGAGCCGGTCCGCACATATCCTCCGGAAAGATCGAGCTGATCCGGAGTCATACCTAGGACATTGATGACTTTTTTCGTGTTCCCGGTTTCTTCAGAAGAACCGTTCTGTTCTCCTGAGTCCTCTACGGAAATAGAAGACTCCGGAGTTTTGTCTTTCGTCTTCACAAGTGCCCGGTATCCGAAATAACCGGTTCCTCCGATAACGCCTGCCGTCACGATCCCGATGGTAACATTCCGGATAATGATGGCGGCGGATGCTTTTGCAGCGGTAGATGCTGCTCCTGCGGTAATGGCTTTCGAAGATGCGGAAAGCTGTAGAAGTGATGCAGGCATAGGCTTGAAAGGCACCTGCTCGGCTTCCTTTTCGAAAAGCATGCTCAGGAACGGCAGACCCATCGCAAACAGCTTATCCTTATTCTCTTTTTCATACTTCTCAACCTCCTTCTTGATCTTTTTCTTGGCATAGTTTAATCGAGAAAGGACGGTACCCTGAGGAATATTCAAAGCTTCTGCGATCTCTTTGATCGACATCTCATCGAAATAAAAAAGAATGATCGTCATTGCGGTATCTTCAGAGAGCGAGTTGTGGATGATATCCATGATGATCTTTCGTGTTTCTTCCGATTCGATCATCGAATCCGGAAGGAAATTATCTCCGATATCCTCGACCTCTTCCAGCACTTCATCACCGACGTTGACCGTTCTTTTTCTGGTCACGATGTTCAGGCTCTTGTTCGCGGCGATCTTTTTGATCCATGCGACTGCTTTTGACTTATCTTTCAGAGAGTCATACTGTTCAAACGCCGTGATGAATGTTTCCTGGACCACGTCTTCCGCATCCTCCTTATTCTTAAGGATAGAAAGAGCTGTCCAGTACACCGCTTTGTAAGCTTCTTTATATAGTTTCTCGAGTTCTTTTTCTGTCATTTCCCGGTTTTAAGATCCGCATCTGCTTATAAGACACATAGAAGGGATGAAATATTCGGATATCTGTTTTTTTCTTTATACTATATCACATATATCCCGGTCATTATTCCGCGACGGCGCAAAAAGAGCAGAGCATATGGTAGAATGACGTTAAGATAAATCCGCTTGAATACGCAGGAAGGAGACTTCTCATGAGGAGATTTGCTTTATTATATCGGATCGCTTATGCCGTCATTTTTGTTTTCCTGGTCTTTCTCCTCGTCTCCACGCTAAAAGAACTTGACGATGCCAAGGCCAAGCGTGACCGCTGTACGGCGACAACTCAGGGATATATCGATAGAGTCACAAATACTTCGCGCTCTGTCGACTCGGATAAACTCGAATACCGCTTCACCATAAATGGCGTCGAGTATAAACATCACAAATCATATAACAAAACGATCGGCGAAAAAGCATTCAAAGAAGGCGAGATCTCCGTCCACTATAATCCGGATCAGGTTAGTGAATACTATCTCGGAGACACCTGCTACGAAGTCGAGCATGCCAAGGACCACCTTCTCCTGACAGCGCTCATGTGGGTAATCCTGATCATCATGGTCATCGTTCACATCGTAAGATCCATCCGTACACCTGAGTACTACGACGATTAACGAGGCTGTTTTTACACCTTCCGTCCGTAAGGGATATCATAGCCCCACGGTGCGATGTCTTCGAATGTCTTCGCGACGGCAAGTACGTCTTCGTCGCGGAATTTCTTTCCGATGATCTGCATACCGACAGGAAGGCCTTCCTTCGTCAGCCCTGCAGGAACAGATGCCGCAGGATTTCCGGTGAAGTTAGAAAAGAATGTCTCGCAGAATCCGATGAGAGGTTCTATTTTTCTGCCGTTCATCTCGAGCGGTCCCCGGGTATTTCCATCCTCTGCATTTAGCACCGGCGGACAGATCGTCACCGGTGACAGGATGATGTCATAGGTATCGAAGATATCCTGCATCGCATCGAGCATCTCCGTGCGGAGTTCATTGAAATAGCGGTAGTCCATCACGGTAGAGCGAAGTGCCAGTTCATTCCAGTAGATGAATTCTTCCGGCAGTTCCTCTCTGTGATCCTTTACCAGATCGAGGCCTTCTTTCTTCCACAGTTCCATATCGATCGCCGTATCGATACTGATGCTTCTGCACCAGAGCTCGGCAAATTCATTCTGCGTATGCCGGAAAGAAAAGTGCACGGGCTCGATGCTTGCTCCGGCTGCTTCGAGTTTTCGGGCGGATTCTTTCACGATCGAGGCGACTTCCGGATCGACGGTAAATACATCGAAGTCCGTGGTGAAAGCAATCTTCCAGTTGCGGATCGGTTTTTTCATGAGCTCGGTAAAATCACGCTTGCCGTGATCGAGACTGAGCGGATCTCTGGGATTATAGCGCGCCATGTAATTCAGCATCAGCGCACTATCTTCAACAGTCCTTGTGATCGCGCCGTTAAAGCAATACGGATGTGTCGCCGTCCATCCGTCCGGGCGGCAGATACTCGGGATCGTTCCGACAGATGCCTTAAATCCGAAGCATCCGCACCAGGCCGACGGGATGCGGATCGATCCGCCGCCGTCCGACCCCTCTGAGATCGGGAGCATACCGTCCGCGACCGCCGCAGCGGAACCTCCGGACGAACCGCCGGAATTATATCTCGTATCAAAAGGATTTCTGGTCGGGCCATAGAGGTAGTTATCGCAGGTGCCGCGCATCGCAAATGCCGGGGCATTGGTCTTTCCGACCGCGATTGCTCCGGCTTCTCTTGCCGCAATATAAAACATGGAATCTTCCGGATCTATCCGGATCAGGGACTTTACTCCGCCGTGGGAATTTGTCCAGCCTTTCTTCGAAGGAAGGAAGTCCTTCAGTCCCACCGGAACGCCCGCCAGAGGACCCACTTCCTCATGACGCAAAAGTTTCTCCTCAAGTGCTTTTGCCTCGGAAAAAGCATCGTCAAATTTCGTATATGTGAATGCATTTAAGCTCGGATTTCTCTTCTCGATCCGCTCCTGGAAATACCGGATCACTTCTGTAGGAGTGATATGGCCGGACCGTATTTCTTTTCCGAGTTCTACACCTGAAAGTTTCTCCAGTTCCATAGAAAACTTCCTCTTCTTTGTCGGGAGATCAAGCCGCTGCTTCGGCTTTTGCCATCCGGTCGATATACTTCTGGCCGATCTTCTCTTTCTCCCAGCGCTTCGAGATGCGGTATCCCATCGGGGAGAATACAGCTTCCAGAATAAGTTCCACGAGCATCGACGTGGTCGAGCAGATCAGGACCTGCGTCCAGTTCCATCCGAAGAAGACATGGGAGACCATCGCGGAGAATACGAAGTTATCGACCCACTGCGCGATGCCTGTGGAGATCAGGGATCTCTTGGCAAATCCGATGAAGTTTCCCTTGTCGGCGCGTCCGATCAAGTGGTTGAGACCGGAGTTTACGAGTGTGGAAAGAAGCATCGCCGTTGCCGATCCGACTACGACATACCAGGATCCAGCAAACGTGCTGTCGATCCCGGAAGAAACGAGCTCGCCTGTTACGGCATCCGGTGCAGAATAATAAGCCGCCCATGAACCCGGCGCCATCGACAGGAGCTTAAAGACCAGCACGCAGATCACATTGACGCCCATCGCGAGGATCGAGATCTTCGTTGCGGCTTTCGCGCCGAAGCGCTTGCAGATACAGTCCATACAAAGAAACGAGATCCAGGAAAGCGCCAGACCGCAGTTGAGACAGAAATACTCCGAGCGGTAGAGTTCCTTACTCGCCATAAGGTTCATGAATACAACAGATAGGATAAAGGTGACGGTGACCATCGCAGGCACACCGTGCAGAAGGGCTTTATAGTCCTCTTTTACGCGAGAGATCGCAGACATTATTATTTTCTCCTTTGGTTTTAATCTTTTACAAGCAGGATATCGGACCCGAACTGCTTGGCGTGACTTCTGTCACTGCATTGCCTATTATAATATGGAAATCCGAAAAATCAAGCAATAAATGGTCCAAATGGGTGATATCAATTTACTTTGAGGAATGATACGATGTGAAACATCGTGAGTATATGCAAGAAGAGAAATCCTTCGTATATTCACTAAAATATGGCATAAAGGGGAAACAAAGATGAAAAAATCACTTTTAAAGAGAGTTTCAGTCCTGGCTGTAACAGCTGTTATGGCGTTCGGTATGGCTGCCTGCGGTAGCAAGAGCGATGGTACCAAGAAGGACACAACGGACGACACAAAGACTGAAGACACTACGAAGGATGGCGGAGATGCGACAGAGACCGAAGCGGCCGGCAGTGCTTTTACCGGTGAAAAATATGTTAACAGCGGTAAAGATTTCGGAATTAAGACTGCTGATCTTCCCTCTGACTATGTACAGATTCCGTTCGAATTATTTAAGACTGCCTTTAAGGCGATTTGTGACGGATCATTGACTACATACGAAGACGTTGCAAAAGCATTCGGCGATGACGGTATCCGCATGGACGGCATCGTGTACGAAGGCTATGCCTACTATGGATGGTATTCCGACAAGGACTACACTTCCGATAAGAAAGTCTATGTTCTCGTGACATTCAAGGTCGACGGAGATAAGCTGACTTATTATGCATACTCTTCCGAAGGCATCAATTCGAAGGACGTTGCGTAAACGAAGTTTGTTAATATCTGACTGATAATACAGGGCCGTCTCAGCAATGAGGCAGCCCTGTATCGCTCCATACAAACGTCACTCTTCTTTGCTTCACCAGATTCGGTAATTTCCGGACAATGCGAGGACTGCAAACATATAAAGACAATTATCATAGTAGCGGCGCTCGCCTTTTCGCATCGGCTCGTTCCAGAACCACTCCACCCATTTTCTTGCTTCAGCAAATGCACTTCCATCTGCTTCGCTATAGGGTATCGCCAGGGTACTCTGCGCGATCGTCGCAAGAAGGCCGAGCGGGTGAAGTACGGGTCTGTCCAGAGGTGTTCCATCGATCTTATACGCGCAGCGTACTGCTTCCAGATCCGTTCCGAAGAACTTCATCATGCGCAGCGGCACACTGTACTGTCCCACGTCTTTTCCGTACCACTCGGCATCCAGACCGATATTCGCCGCCGTTCTGTATGCGTCACTGAAGAAGTCACCGAAGGATCCCCATGGCAGTTTCTCCTTCATCGGAGAGCCGTCAAAATGCGCATACTCGGCATTGAGTCCTGTCACGGGGTGGCATGCTTTTACGAGATATTCACGGCTCGCCTTTGCGGCTTCTCTGAAGAACTCCCGGTCTTCTTCGTCTGCCCACAGTGCGAACAGTTCATAGAAATGCGGAAGATGGTACGACGGATCACTGAACGGGCATCCGGGAACGAAGAGGAACAGGTGATTTTCCCGATTCCACATCGGGGCTCCGGCCCGTCCGTTCTCGCCTTTATGCAGGCATGCGCGCAGGATCGCTCTCGCCTGTTCGCTGTAATTGAAGATGCCCTCACCATCGCCCCATCTGTGGGATGCGAAAAACAGTGACATCGCATAGAATTCTTCTCCGTCCGGCGCAGGTCCGAAGGCATTCTTCGTCCCGTCCGTCTTGCAGGACCAGGCGAAATATCCTTCGTTGTCACCTCTGTCCATATACATGTACGTCTTCGACCACTTCCAGATCCGGTCGAAGATATCTTTTCGATCGAGCTGTACGGCCATCATCATGCCGTAGGACATGCCCTCGGTTCTGGCATCGTGATTGCCGGTATCCTCCAGATAACCCATATCCTCACCGGTTTCGTGATAGATCCTTTCCTCCTCATCGAAGAAGAAGGTCTGCACTGCCTCATTTAGTTTTCTCTCGATTTCTTCGTCGGTCTTCCCGATCTCCGAAAAAATATTTCTGTACGAGTTCTTTTCCATCATGAGCATTCTCCTTGGTTATTTCTCAGATTCCAAACAGTTCCGCCGCCTTCGTCATGCGGGAAGAGATCTCCACGCCGAAGGGACAGCGGCTCTCGCAGCTCTGGCATCCGATGCATTCCGATGCCGTGTGAGCAAGCCCTTTATAGTGTTCCGAAACACTCTCCGGCACGCTCTCCTGTGTCGTTGCCAGGTCGTAGAACTTATTGACCATCGCGATATCGATATCCATGGGACATGGCTTACAGTGTCCGCAGTATGTGCAGATGCCGTTATAGGCGTGAAGCGGGGCATTGGCGATGACGGACCCATAGTCCTTCTCATCGTCGGAAGCCGTCTCATAGGCAACGGCCGCATCGACCTGCTCCTTCGTGTCGTATCCGCAAAGGATCGAACAGGCACCCGGACGGGTCAGGGCATAGTGGATCAGCTGCACCGGTGTAAATGCCACGCCGAATGGTGACCTTTCCTTGTCCAGAAGGGCGCCTCCGAAGAAGCCCTTCATGACTGTAAGTCCCACGTTATTTTCTTCGCACATCTGATAGAAGCGGGCCCGCTCCGGATCGATGCCGGACCAGTCCTGCTTATCGTAACCGCCGAACATGGAGTCCAGGTCCTCGGTCGCCGGACGCATATCGAAAGCCGGGTTGATGCTGAAGAGGATCATCTCGATAAAGCCGCTTTCCACCGCCAGTTTTCCGATCACCGGGTTATGGGTACTCAGGCCGATATGACGGATCGTGCCTTTCTCGTGAAGTTCTTTCACATACTTGATGAATTCCCCGTTCATAACGGTATTCCACTCCTCGACAGAGTCAATATAGTGGATCATGCCCAGGTCGATATAGTCGGTCTGAAGGCGAAGGAGAAGGTCTTCAAAAGCGGGGATAACATACTTCATATCCCGGGTCCTTACATACTGCCCGTTCTGATAAGTGGAGCCGATATGTCCCTGCACATACCAGGAATCCCGGCACCCGGCCATCGCTTTGCCGATGATATCTCTCGACTTCGGATCCGGCATCCAGCAGTCCACGATGTTGATGCCCTGGCTATGAGCATACTTCAGAAGCTCGATGGAATGCTCTTCTTCATGGCGCTCCAGCCACTCACCGCCAAAGCCGATCTCACTTACTTTCAAGCCGGTTTTTCCTAATGTACGATACTGCATATTTTCACCGCCTTATTCCGCCTTTTTACCGCCGCTTCCGGGAATATTGCTTTTCCAAAAGCACTGTGCCCATTATACCATGCGGCATAGATTCCATGTCACTGCCCTGGCTGCGTTTTCATTGTGATTGGACATTCAAGTGCTTTTCACCCGTAAAAAACCACCACGCCCGGCCGCGTTTTCATTGTAAATGACGAATAAGTGCTTTTCACCCGTAAAAAGTGCTTTTCGAGCATAGGAAATCACATGAATTTACGGGTGAAAATGGAGAAATCTCGTTTTATGATGAATTTCGCTTCGTGTAAGCTCAAAAATTACGGGTGAAATCCTGTTTTTCCTGATTTACAATGAAAAGCACTCTCCCATTGCGCCAAGCGGCATGTTCGTCAGCCCAGATCCTCTCTTCTGATCACGGACACGTGAGTGATCTTATTGGCTTCATCTTCATACTCTTTTTCGAAATGCATGCCGATGGATTCCGCCGTTTTAAAAGAACCCACATTCGTATATTTGCAGTAGGAATAGAGCGCCGGGTACTCCGTGTTCCCGAACGCCCAGTCACGCACAGCCATCGCAGCTTCTTTCGCGTATCCTTTTCTCTGCTGATCCTTCCGGATATGGTATCCGATCTCCGGCAGCATCTGCCCGTCGATATTCTGAAGGGTAAGCCCGCAGTCGCCGATCATCTCGCCTGTATCCTTCAGACAGACTGCCCAGAGCCCGAAACCGTCATCCGTATAGCGTTTCATGTTCCGCTCGATCCAGGATCGCACACGCTCCTCATCGAAAGAATAGGGGTAGTGCTGCATGATAGAGGAATCGGAAAGCACCGCATAAAGGGCATCAAAGTCGCCCATCGTCATTTCCCGAAGGAAAAGCCTTTCTGTTTCCAGTATTTTTTTCATATCTTCTTTCCTTCTTTTTTCTTTTCCGGCTTAGGAGAGCATCCCCATTTCGTCAATGATCTTTTTCGCTCTCATCAGTACCGGAAGTTCACGGTTCGCCACCAGTCTTCCGATAGGTGTTTCCCTGCGTTTCTCGTACTCGGCCACCGCCTCATCAAAGGTCAGTTTCAGCGTGGAAAGATGGAAATCATGGATCTCGTCTTCCGTTAAGTGCTTTTCACCGAAAGACTTCACTTTGCACAGGAAATAGTTGTTGATGTTGTGCCGGTGGATGATGTTATAGTAGTCGCTGACCACACCGATCTTAAGAATCACATCAACCTCCGCGCCCAGTTCTTCGCTGAGTTCACGCCGGATTGCCATATTCAGGTTCTCCCCTTTCTCCACACCGCCTCCGGGAGTCTCGATCATTGTCGCCTTACCGAACATGTCATCGCGTTCGGCGCGGATGAAATAGAAGTTTCCTTCTTCATCGAAAACGATGCCTCTGGCGATCCATCGATCATGGTCAATGTATTCTAACGGCCACTCATTATCCGTAAGTTCATTTCGAAGTTCGGCCCTCTTCTCCAGTCGAATGCCGTTTTCAAAGACATAGTACGGACGGGATCCGATGACCTGGAACGCATCCCCGTCAATGAACAGCGTGTCTTCTTCCGGAAGCGCGATCACTTTCCCTTTCTCAATCGAATAATTCGTAAGAAACGCAGTGACACGCTCGTGATCTTCTTCCGTTTTCGCATTGGTATAGTGCGCATCCAGGGCGATCCCTGATAGCACATCAAACCCTTCTGTATCCTGAAGTCCGACATCATTCGGATCTTCGGTGATGGCCGTCATGATGTCTTTCCCGAAAATGATCTCTCCCGCCGAGCTTCCGAATATGACTCCGTCTCCCTGAAGGTATTCCTTGATCTTGGCAAAAGCACCGCTGTCCTTCAGTCCTTTTAGAAGTGAGAATGTATTTCCGCCGCCGAAATAGAGTGCACAATAATCCGAGAACTCCTTCGTAAGGATCTCTTCATAGGAGCGGACCATCTCTATCGAAGGAATCTCGACCCCGCCCTCTTCCATTTCATTCCGGATCCACGCATAGCATTCATCCAGAGTATGTGTCTCTTCCGGCATCGCCAGAGGAATATACAGTAGCGGCTTTGTATGGTCGATCACCGCATTAAAAACCGGATAGGAATCCTCCATCTGCTTTCCGAATCCGCCACCGCATAAAAACAGTTTTGCCATTTCTTATTTCCTCCTCACAGATATATTCTGTTCATACATTTTCTTCGGAAGGATCGCCCGGTAAATCGAGCAATAGCCAGCCGCTATCATTTCTTCGTTATGGACACCCTTCAACGGATATTCCAGAAGAAGGTACTCCACTCCGAAGACGAGTACATGCACTTTTGTGTTGATTGCTCCGGCCTGAAGATAAAAGTCCAGCCGCCTTTCGCGCGCCCTCTTTTCTTCCTCGGAAACATCCGATTCCGGATCTTCGATCTCGATGATCGTCACTTTGGAACCGCACTGCTCCACCGCTCTTCGGAGGAACTCAGACCCGATCCCTTTTCCCCGCATCTCCGGCACCACCGCATAGTAGTCCAGAAGGCATACATCTTTCTCGAACACGAAGAAGGCATAGGCCAGGAATCCTCCGTCTTCGGCAAAAGCACCTGTACACAGGTACCGCCCTTCCCGGATCGACTGCTCGATCCGGGAGAGTGGTTTTCGCTCATCATCGGGAAAATCGTAGTAGAGATATTTCTCATAGACTTCCCTTATCTCTTCGATTGTCAGAATACGTGTCTGCATACTGCCTCAATTGCTAATTTGCGATAAGATCCGCTTCTACAATTTGCGCGTCACGAATCTTCATCACGTCACGAATCTCCATCACTTCGCAAATCTTCATCGCGTTACGAATCACTATAATGATACTTCTTTAATCTCGTTCCGAAAACCAGACAATGTATGGTTCCGATAAGTCCCAGGATGCCCATCATGAGTGCCGCGCCGGATCCTTTTCCCGATCCGAAAAGTGTCGTCAGTACTTCGGAATAAGCATGTCTTGCCATGAAGGGTTCACATATGTGATCCACCATAAATCCGCCGAGGAAAAGACCGATCGGAATCGTGAAGAACTGGAAGGTGTTCCGGCATGCATAGACTCTTCCCTGAAGTTCCACGGGGATGGAATTTCTTAGGACCACATCCAGGTTCGCGCTCATGACCGGAACCAGAATCCATCCGATGATCTGTCCCAGGCACCACAGCACCGGTTCTCTCGAGAAGGCCAGAACGAAGTTCTCCACGCTTAAGGAGATGAGCATCGTCACAAATATGACTCTTACTCTATCCTTCGGTTTCGGCATCTTTGATACGATCAGACTTCCGATGACCATCGCGATACCGGAACATGCAGTCACGATTCCCAGCACTTCTTTTCCACCTCTCGGATTCGGGATCACATACCCGTACAGTGTCGCGTCAAAGGCAGATGCCACGAGATTGACGCCGGACATAAAGAGGATCAGCGAGAACACCAGCGGTGTCTTCTTAAGGAAACGAAGTCCTTCCTTGGCTAGCGTGATCGTGCTCTCTTTTTTCTCACTCGGCTTTTCCGGGATCTGCACAAATCGCAGAAGCGCCATAAATGCTGTGGCAAATGTAAGAAGATCCAGTGCAAAAACGGAACTCATGCCCAGCAGCCCGTATAGCGCCGTAGCGATCAGCGGGTGCAAAATGGAATTCAGTGAGCGGGTCAGCGAGTTCATGGCGCTGATCTTCTGATAATATGCCTTCGGCACGATCAGGGTCATCGTCACTTCCGATGCCGGCTGCTGTACTGTATTCATCAGTCCGGAAAAGACATTGACCGCATAAAGATGCCAGACAGAAAGCATATCTGCCTTATAAAGTAGGAACACAACGACCGTGCATAGAGCCGCCAGTGTATCGCACACCAGCATGGTCTTTTTCTTATTGAACCGGTCCGTCAGCGCACCCGCGAAGATGCTCATGATCACGTAAGGCGCGTACGTACAGATCGTCAGCGCCGCCGTGCCTAAAGCGGATCCGGTCTTGTCATAGAGCCACAGTGTCAGCGCAAATGCCGTGATGCTCGATCCCAGCTGGGACAGGCTCTGCGTGCTCCAAAGGACATAGAAATCCCGAAGCGGATTCTTCTTTTTATTTTCTATTTCGTTATTCATATCTTTGCTCCTTATCGTTGAAATGACTTTAGAAGCAAAGCTCGAGGAAAACTATTTCTTCCTCCACACAGTCTCCTCAGGCTCTGCGTGGAGCATCTGCAATGCAGCGTTTCATGGTGATCCATCCTCTCTGAAATTTTCTTTTCATCGATTATTGTATCACTGAACCGGCGGAAAAACGCCGGATTAAACCTATGGTATAGTTACTGGATCGCGCTCTCGATAAAACGGTCAAACATCTCACTTAGATGATCGACTTTCGAATCGACATCTTCTTCCATGTCATCCCAGATGTACTCGAGGAAGAAGCCGATAAATGCATATGTATAGAATCTCGCGATCTCGCGGATCTTTTTCTCGGAGACGGTCTTGCCTTCCGCTTTTTTTCTGACATAGCTGATGAATACTTTATCCGTGATCTCGAAGATATAGTGCTCGAGCTGTTCACGGGAGAGCGAGTCAAAAATGTGATGGATCAGCCGCGGATTGTCGTGGCACATAAGGAAAAAGAACTTGATCCTTTTCTGCCAGCCGGCAAACTCCTCTTCGTCCTGCCGGATCACACGGAGCTTCATGCCGAACCATTCATTAAGGAGGGCGAACTTGTCACAGTAGTGGTAGTAAAACGTATTCGGACTTATGCCGGATCTCTTTACGAGCGCCGAGACCGTGATCTTGTCGAAAGGCATCTCTTCGAGCATTTCCTCAAAAGTGCTCATGATCGCGCCCTTGGTAAGTAATGCCATTTCTCTTCCTCCGTTCTTTTCCTATCAAGCATGATACCACATTTTTTGCTCTATACCGCCAATCTTTCAGTATTTGCGCAAATTCCGCAAATTGTACTATTTTTCACAGTTTTTCATTATTCCGCAAAATCGGATACTTCGATGATCTTGACCGTTCCTGTTTCCTTCGGATTTGATTACACTTTTACTCGAAACACAGATGAGAAGGATCGAAATATGGAAACAAGACGAGTCGTAATCACAGGTTTGGGAGCTGTCACCCCGCTGGGCAATAATGTGGCCTCTTTCTGGCAGGGCCTGAAGGAAGGCAGAAACGGGATCGCTCCGATCACGAAGGTGGATGTTTCCGATTCCCCCATCAAGCTCGCCGGTGAGGTCAAAGGCTTTGATCCCCGGGATTTCATGGATTTCAAATCCGCCAAGAGAATGGAGCTTTTCTCGCAGTATGCAGTTGCTGCGACGAGAGAAGCACTCCTCGATTCCGGCCTGGATCTTACCCGTGAAGATCCGTTCCGTCTGGGCGTGATCGTCGGCTGCGGGATCGGCGCGATGCAGAAGCACGAGATGGAGATCCCGAAGTTTCTTAGCGGCGCGAAGACCGATCCTCTTTATATCCCTCTGGTCATCACGAACATGGCATCCGCAAACATCGCGATCCAGTTCGGCCTGAAGGGCAAAAACATGGACATCTCCACTGCCTGCGCGACAGGAAGCCACTGTATCGGCGAGGCATATAACTCGATCCGTCTGGGAGAAGCCGACGTGATCGTAGCGGGCGGGACCGAAGCCGCCATCACAAGTTCAGCTATCCGCGGTTTTTCCGCGCTAAAAGCACTTTCCACCTGTTCCGATCCGGAGCATGCCTGCCGTCCTTTTGATAAGGAGCGCGACGGGTTTGTCCTGGGTGAAGGAGCCGGAATTCTTATTCTTGAAGAATATGCGCATGCCGTAAAAAGGAATGCGAATATCCTTGCCGAGGTCGTGGGCTATGGTGTAACTAACGATGCATATCACATAACTTCCCCAACCCCAGATGGCAGCGGAGCCGGTATGGCGATGAAGATCGCCATGGCTCAGGCAGGAATCCTCCCTGCCGATATTGATTACATCAATGCCCACGGTACCTCGACGCATCTAAATGACCTTTACGAGACGCGCGCGATCAAATACGCGATGGGAGAAGATGCGGAGAAGATCTCCATCAACTCCACGAAATCCATGACCGGACATCTCCTCGGAGGCGCCGGCGCGATCGAAGCAATCGTCTGCATCCGCGCAATGACAGAGAGCTATATTCACCTGACTCGGAATTCTTTTTCCGGCGAGGAGGAACTGGATCTCGACTACACTTTCGGAAAAGGAAAACAGCGCAACATTCAGTATGCGATGAGTAATTCCCTCGGCTTCGGCGGCCATAACGCCGCACTCCTTTTCCATAAAGCAGGCTGATTATTCAGCTGATCGTGCAGAGTTTTCCTCGAAGAATATAACCGAGTTTCTCATAGCACTTGTTGGAAGCAACATAGTCCGCGTCCGTATAGAGCATCGGAAGATATCCTTCTTCTTTCGCGATCTTCGATACCTCATATACCAGATGTTCTGCATAGTGATGCCGGCGGTATTCAGTTCTGGTAAATACCAGTCCGATGGATGCCATATCCTGCACCGGATGCCAGTGGCAGCTCGCAACAAATTCCCCGTCATCCGTCTTCCAAAGATACATCGATCCTTCGCGGATCCCGTTTTCCGCATCGATCCTATACTGGTCTCTGCTCGCCTTATCGATTCCGACAGCATCATGGAATATCTCGAAGAAGTCTGTCAGCACATCGACATCCTCCATCGCACATTTATGTATGTGCCCGTCCGTCGCGGTTTTCGGCGGGATCAGCTCCGGACAGTCATAGGCATAGAGATTCGTCGAGATCGAAAGCTGAAGCCCTTCCTTTTCGGCTCTTCTCATAAAGTAGTCCGCCAGTTCATACTTGATGTTGAATCGGTGATCGCCATCTATGAGTCCGTTTTCTTTTGCCACTTGAAAAGCACTCTCCATCTCATCTTCTGATGCGTCATCCGGCATCCAGATCCACACCGGATATGGCTGTCCCGTAAAGCAGAGAATGAACCTCTCATGATCCGTCAGGCGAAGCTCACATTCCCCGCCGATGATCCTCGAAAGGACCGAGAAGGTATATTTGTCCTGAGCAAGTAACGCGTAATCTCTTTCATCTACAAAGTTATCCATCTGATTCTCCTCCTGCTGTTATCAGTAGCCTTTGGTGCGATCCACCAGGTTCTTGAGCGGCAGTCCTTTTGCATAATTCAGAAGGTCCTCACAGAACATCTCCACATTCGTATCCAGCGTATAATCCAGTGTGAGATTTCCGGCCACATGCGGCGTGATCAGAAGATTCTTCGTCTTCCACAGATGGCTGTCCGAAGGAAGTGGTTCCGTCCTGAAAACATCCAGCGCCGCGCCGCCTAATTCTTCTTTTTCCAGAAGTTCCGCCAGGGCCTCTTCATCGATGGCCGATCCCCGACCGACATTCACGATATAAGCATCTTTTGGAAGAAGCGCCATCCTCTCTCCGGAAAGAATTCCCTTCGTCTCTTTCGTGTCCGGAAGGCTCATCACCAGAAGATCCGTTTCCGGAAGTACCGTATTCAGATATCCGATGGGGAATGTTCTGTCATAAACCGGATCCGGGCTCTTCCCGCTTCGGTTCACGCCTACGATCGTTTTCGGTTCAAATGCCTTCGCCCTCTTGGCAAAACAGGTACCGATATCCCCTGTTCCCAGGACCGTGATTCGGCAGTCTTTCAGAGACTTCTGTGGCTTGGGTTTGCCCCATTCTCCGCGAAGAGATTCTTCGTAGGTGAGCGTGAGCTTTCTCATCATCATGAGACTAACAGTAATGATATGTTCCGCGATCGTCACGCCATAGGCGCCGGACGAGTTCGAGAGCAGGCATTCTTTATTGGCAAAAGCACTTTCCCCCATGAGGTAATCGACGCCGGCCGAGGGCACGCACAGCCACTTCAGCGCGGGATTCGTCCGTGCATATTCCGTTCCGAATCCATAGAGAACTTCCGCATCGGAAAAACCTTCCGGAATGTCTTTTTCATCTTCGACAAAACAGAGAACCGCACCTGCTTCAACAGCAGCCTTCTTGATCTTCTGAACATGTTTCTCTTTCAGAACACGGCTAAGTACGATGACTTTCATGGGCTTCTCCTTCCACCTAATTTCAGGATGTCTTCTTACAGATCCATTTGTATCATTGTACACTATACCGTTCTATTCTGCTGCAATCTCCAATTTGAAAGCTCCTAAGATGTCTTCCTGCCATATGAAACGGAGATCCGGGTGTGATAAACTTTTTCTATAATCTGAAAAAGAGGACGACAGTATGATTAGAAACAATGGTTATGTAAGCAGCAGTGAACTCAAAAGTGTAGCATCCGAGGTGCGCCAGGCAGAAAAAGTTGCAGAGACGAGTAGAAGCGTTAATGATCTCAAGAGCGACATTCTAAGACTTAAGATCATGGTGCAGGCCATGATGGAGATCATGATCGCACAGGGTATCGATCCCAATCTCATCAATTCGAAAATGGAAGAGATCATTGCTAAGCCCGAAACTTTCGCACCCTCCAAGAAAGAATCTGCACCCTGTCCGGAATGTGGACGAATGGTCATGGATAACGGCACGGTACCTCTTACCGGCACATGTCTCTATTGTGGCAAGGTAATCCGGTTTGCTCCGAAAATTGACATCTAAATTGCCAGCTGAAGTTTTTACTCCGGAGACCCCACGAATATTCTAAGAAATATCGCCTATAGCGCTGCCATACTTGACCAGAAGGTCATGGGTATACACTTTCTTCTGATCCGATTCCCTTACGATCTTCCAGAGTTTTGCAGCCGTCTTTAACCTGTCCGGGAAGCCTTCTGTGGCCGGATCGGCGCAGAAGTCTTTCACGAACTTATTCCACTGAAGTGCAGACTTATCGTAGGTCGCATAGGTCTTCTTCCCGTAATATATATATCGAGAAGATCTCCCAGCGTGAAGCTCTCATCGCCATTCTCTTTCACAGCTTTAGCCGTGGCTACCATATCCACGTTGAATTTGAACCGGCTTTCCCCGGTCTGCTTTTCGAAGAATTCCCGGAACCTGGGTCCGAATGTAAAGCCACACTCGATCAAGCCGGTCTGAAGCGTCAGCTCCGTAACTTTCGCCGTCTTTCTTTTCACCGGCTTTTTCTCCGGAAGGATCTTCTTTCCGGAAAAATATGCCTCGATGACTTGATTCAACTCGATCTTTCCACTTGGCGCAGCAAGGCCATGTGTCTTACAGATCCGGATCAGTTCCTCTCTGTACCAGTAGTACTTCGAGAACTCTGCATAGTCTTTGATGCTGTCAAAATCAGGTCTGTCCATGTTGTTCCTCATTTACTTCTTTGGTGGTTGCCAGGGCTTCGGTGTCAGAAGCGTCGTTCTTCCGATATCCGGAAGGACATCATAAATAGAACAGCCCATTCTTTTCTCGAAATCTTCCTTTATGGCAAATGCCACTTCCCAACCTTTGATATATCCTTCCATGATTCCATATCTTCGGGTCACATCCACGAAACGCTTCTCGAGGATAACGAAACCATAATCCACTGCCAGCGCATCACAAAGCTGGATCAGCTTATCGTAGTCATCCGGCTCGATCGCGGAGACATATTCCTTGATCTTTCTTTCATGCTCCGTTTCCGGGTCATACGCGAATTCGTCCTTCATAAGAAGATAGGAATGTGTCATACAGATCCGTGCCACTTCATCCCAGCCCTTCTGCATACAGTATTCATAACCGGCATAGACATGTGTCGGAATATCAACGATGCCCACACGGCGGCCGATGTCGTGCAGCACGCCGACGATATATGCTTTATCGGCATCCATACCCTCAATTCTTTCCGCAATATTCCGAGCCGCAATACCCGTATTCAAAGAATGCTTCACCCATGGACCGGGATTCAGTTTCCCAGCCTCTTGAAGTTCAAATTCTGCTTCTTGTATTGTTGGCAGCATACTCTTTTCCTTTCTATCCAGTTTTGCGATTTGGACATCTTTAAGAGGATTTGAAATCCATTCGGACCAATGCTTTTCCATTCGGAAGCATCTCCGAGCTTTGATGGATCCGGGAATACCCGATTTCTTTCATCGCATTTTCCAGGGCCTCTTCCTCCATCTGGTGATGCACTTCATCCAGCCTGTCGAATGCGTGAAGATACGGCGAATCAGACACCCACTGCTTCGTATCCGTGTTGATCTGGATCACACAGGAACAATACGTCGGGCGCACTTTCGAAACGGCCTTCTGAAAAGCTTCGTACCCGATATATTCGATGAGGAGATTGGCGATCAGAAGATCCGCCTCCGGAAGTTTGTCGGCTTCATGAACGAGATCGACCGGGAGGCACGTAAGGATCCCCTGAAGGTCCGGATATCTTTCTTCTGTCGCACGAAGGTAGTCTTCATTGATATCCACGCCATATACGGTCGTATACTTATCTTTCCGGACATGCTCGAGGCCGTTTCCTCCGGCCACGCCCAGAACCATCGCCGTCTCCACCGGGTAGGATCCGAACTGGTCTTTCATCATCGCATTCATCGCCTGAAGCTGATGGACCGAATCCAGGCTCATATGGTCCTCGTAGTCCTGAAGACTGATTTCTTTCCATGGGTTCACAGATGTATCCATATGTTTTTTCATTTCCTGTAGGTTTCCTTGCTTTATTTGCGGATCGCCCAGTAATTCTTATAGGCATGCCGGTCTTCACTTCCGACAAGAAGTCTGTCGGTCTTTTCAAATCCGAACTTCTTTGCCGCATCGATCCGCTCTACCGCATAAAGCGGGATCTTCGTGATGATCTCTTCACACTCAAGAAGAGTATATGCCTCAGGGATCAGGAGCGCAAAAATGCTCTGTAATTCCTCCGACTTTTCGTAGTCAGATCTCACGTCCAGACGGATCAGTCCGTCCCCGTCAAATGCGTCATCCGAGGGACGATGGAACATTTCGATCGTACCGATGGCCTTCGAGATCTTCTTATCCACGATCGCGAGGCGGACGAACCACTTATCCTGATACGAACTCAGCCAAAATTGGATCGCCCCGTCCATCTTCTCTTTCGTGTCGTAGTAGAAATTATCTTCATGACAGTTATCGCTGTTAAAAAAAGGTAGCGCCTGCTTATCCCCATAGACCAGAAGAAGATCGTCCGCATCTTCCTCCTTCACAAAGCGCATCAGCCATCTGTCATTTTCTAATTCCGGGCATTTCTCGTAAATGTTACTCATATCACGACTCCCTTTTCCAAATAGATTTGTCGACGAAATAATTGTAGCACATATGTTCGGTTAATGGAAGAAAAAAAGCATCTCATTTGAGACGCTTTTTTGATCATTCATTAACCAGTTCGTTAGAAGGCTCTTTTTTCTCCGCTTCCGCTTTCTTGGCGAGTTTCGGAGCAAGTGCCTTTTTCTCGTTCTTGATCTCCCAGTGAATAAGGAAGGTCAGGGTCGCACGGAGAAGGATGATGGCGCCGAGGATACCGAGTTCTGCCCACTCACGGACAACAACGGTCCTTAAGACCTCACCGCCCAGTTTAAACTCGAGTGCAAGTGCGATTCCCTGCGCGAGCTGAAGGCGGATGGAGTCGTCTCTTCGTATCCAGAAGACAAAGGACTTGACCGCCGAGAACACAAGGATGCATATGCCGAATAATTCCAAAAGCAAAGTAGAGAACTCAACGATATAACGGAGTACTACTTCAGAACTTTGATAAATTTCTTCCATATAGCGCGCTACCTTTGTTTAAACTAAAGTCTTTCCAATTATATCACATATCCCATGCATAGACACGCCCGTCGTGATCCACCTGCTTCATGAACCTGTCGGCTTCGCCGGAAAGCTCCTCCACAAGATCGGTATCGATGTTGTGGCCGCAGTTTGAATACAGGATCATCTTGCAGTGGGGAAGAGCTTTTGCCGAGCGGATCATAAGCTCGGGAGTGCTGATCGGATCGTCAATGGCACCCAGGATCAGGGTAGGCACTTCGATCGTGCTTAGCGCCTCACAGAGCTTCTCTTCGGTCTTAAACTTCAGAAGCGGCCTTCCGTAATCGATCGCTTTTTCCCTCAGATCCGGCTCCGGATTCATCGCGATATGGGCAGAGCGGAAATTTCTTCTCTTTTCACGGCGAGGATCGTTATCGATCGGCGGATCCATCGGCGGCGGTTCCTTGATGATGCCTGACAGCACCATCTGCCGCATCGACATGGAGCCTTCCGCCAGGCTGTGCGGACCCGGAACACAGGCGACGAAGCCCTTGACGCGGGACGGGGCCAGAAGCATCAGATGCCAGCCGACTCCGGCGCCGTGCGAGGCACCCATGTAAAAGAACTTGTCGATGTGAAGTTTATCGGCTACTTTGACGACGTCTTCTGCAAATACATCGTACCAGCGTTCGCCGTAATCCTCCTCCACATACGAAGACGGATAGAAGCCGCGGAGCGTGATGCAGATGACGTGATATCCCATCGATGCCAGTTTCTGCTGCATGCCGAAGGGATAGAATCCGACCTGCGCCGAGAGGATGTAATTGTCCCCGCTGCCGTACTCTTCGAAGCACAGATCAATACCGGGCTCGATATGGATCCGGTGATACATCAGGCTGCGCATGGTCTTGAAATATTCAAATGGCGGCGGACTCTGATAGTCCTGATCCGGGTACTCCGGCTTCCACTTCTCGATCTGATCTTTGGGAACGACTGTTTCAAGCACACTGTAATAGGCTTTTTTCGCACAGCATTTTCCCTCGAAAAGCAGCGGATGGCTTCTTTCTTTTCTAAAATTGGTAAGCCAGGAATTCTCATCCAGAAGATTCCAGAAAGTAACTGCCGTGACATTGGCTTTTCCTTCGTCTTTCGCCTTTAAGATGATCGTGAAAAGTTCCTTATATCTCTCGGCAAGTCTTTCCATGGACTCCTCGGATGCATCCGCGTTATGGATGTCGAGCTCGGTGATCTGGACCTCAGAGACGAGATCGCCGAAGCTTCGAAGCGAGATCTCATATTCGGAAAGATCCGGATTATCCATCTGAAGATGGGTCTGCATGCCCATGCCATCTACAAGTCCCTCCGCAAGGAGCGGCTTTAAGACCTTTTCGATAATGAGGTCTCTCTTCCACGGCTCGAAGGTATCGTAGTCGTTATAGAAGAGTTTCACTTCCGGAGCTTTGTACTTCTTTGCGAACTCGAAAGCCTTTATCACGAAGTCGGTCCCGACGGTCTCTGTCCATAGTGATTTTCGAAAATCACCTTCATCGATGACTTCGTTGACGACGTCCCATGCATAGATCACGCCCGGATAGTTCTCCTGGACAAACGTGAGTACTCCGCGGATGTAGTTCTCCAGTCTTTTCAGCATGGTATCTCTGTCCGCGAGGCCTTCGCCTTCATCGTAGTTCCTGCAGAAGAACCACTTCGGCGTCTGATTGTGCCAGACCAGCGTATGGCCGCGCATCGGGATCTGATGCTCCTTGGCAAAATCCAGATACGGGGATGCGAAATCAAACCTCAGTTTCGGCGCCAGATTATACTTTTCCGGCTCCTTGAAATTCGCTTCACTGTCCAGAAAGAACATCGGCTTCATATCGTTTTCGACCGTGAAACTATTGAACTGGTCCATAAGGAACTTCATGTTGGCAGGGGTGGATAAGTTCATGCGCGAGATCGCGGCGCCCACCTTAAACCTGCCGGCAAATGCGGTTTTCAGATCCATAGATTATTCCTCCACTTCAAGTAGCGCCAGTATGCGCTTGAAATCATATTCCCGGATGATCTCTTTCGGTGTTCCGTCTTCCTGATCTTCCACTTCGAAAGAGGACGGTACCAGAAGGACATCTGCTTTCTCAGGGGTGCTGACCACTTCTTCGGCCAGCATGGTAAAGAGTATCTTCAGATTCATGTACTCGGTGATGTGGAATTTCTCGATCAGAAATCCCATGGATGTCGTTCCGGCGACAGCGCTGTCCGCATCTCTTGCCAGATTCATCCATACCAGTTCATCTTTCTGAAGATCGATCCCGAAAAGGTAACAGAACCTTCCGGGCGCATTTATGGTAAAAGAGGACTCCACCGTTTTCGGCTCGAAGATCTCTCCCGAATCCTCCTCATCGCGCACCATGAAACCTGCACGGCACACGCATTTGTCGAAGGTCAGATCCGAGAAGACGTTGTCACAGAATACGATATACCGCGTGTCGGGGTAGAGTTTCCGGAATTCCGGGACCACGATATCGTAATACTCGGCGCCGCCGTCGTATCCGCTGGTCTCATCCCCCGAATACGTGATCGCTTCACTCTGGTTCTCGGCCATCGTCCGCCAGGAAAACTCGATCTGTTCGCCCTTCTCATTTAGTCCGATGACGGAAAGATCTATATCATCGACCTTCTCCCAGTAAGTAAACCCGCGGATCTTCCTCTTCGCCCCGATCGGGACGTGCGATCCGGAAGCAAGGACGCCCAGTCCTCCCTGTGATGCACTCTCTTTAAGCGGCACACCAAACCTCTCCATGTCCGGATGGATATAGACTTTCCCGAGTTTCCCGGAGAGCGCTTCCTGCAGGCGTGCACGGACCGATTCCAGGATCCTGCTGCTCTGCCAGTACGAAAGTCCGGACCGGCTCTTCGCCTTCTCCTCTTCTGTCTCGTGATGGACTCTCAGAAGATCGCCCTTCGTGAACTGGAAGGTTCTTCCCAGCCGTCCGGTCCGCTCTTTTGCGCAATACATGCAGAGCATCTGAAGGAGAATGATGGTATTGGTCTTCCCGGATCCGAATGCTTTTTCGATCAGCAGGTCCAGTTCTTTTTCGGAGGTGCATCTGCTGGCCAGATAGTTCAGATTCCGAAGAAGCGCGCCGGCGCCTTTTTCCTTGATCAGAACATCTGCCGCCGGGAGCACTCCCGCCTCACGAAGTGTCTCTTCAAATCTCGAATATGCGGACAGGTTTTCTTTCCCGCGCATTGCAGAAAGGAATTCCACCGCCGCTTCGTTCTTCGCGCGGTAGTGGATGTGGTGCAGAAGTCCTGCCCACGTCTTCTTTTTCTCATAACAGTTTTTCGTATCGGTCCGCCCGGTCGCGAAGCACTGATCGATCAGTTTCGTAATGAGTTTCCGGTCACGGTTCTTAAGATTTAGCTGATTCGTCTGAAACCGAAGTGCGGTCGGCCGGGAATTTTTATTCTGCTCGAAATGCACTTGTTCCACGAGTTTGATCGTATCCGACAGATACAGATCTTTCGTAAATGCTATATCCCCTGTCGCAAGATACAGGCGGACAGCAGTGTTTTTCGAAGCGATCCTCTCTGGATCGATACCGAAATCCGAAACCGCAAGCGCGATCACCTTGATCGCTTCCTCGTTCAGCGGACGTGTGGAAGAAAACATATCCTTCACCAGGGAGATGATCTTTCTCTCTGCTTCTTCCTGCGTGATGATCGTGAAGTTTTTGACAGTGCCGGGTTCACTGAACACCGTACGCTCCATATCTTCTTCCGTCTCGAAGATCGAGTGCCGGGCAGTGGAAAAATCATTCATACCGTAAGTAACAAAATAGCTGACGATCTGATCTACCAGAAGCTTTTCGATCGGGAGCTTCAGTACACTTTTCGGAAATCCCCTGTAAAAAGCAGTCGGGACCTTGGATCCCAGCATGTAAGAAGCATACTCCACCATAAACGGGCGGGCGAGATCTTCTCCCGAAGTGATACGGATATTCAGAAGCTTCGACAGGGAAAGAAGCGTCTGTCCTACATACTCTTCCGACTCGGCCAGATCCCGCGGAAGCTGCGAATCTCCAAGGCCGATCTTTAAGGCTTTTCCGGAATCATGCCGGTCACAGATAAGAATGTTTTTCCGAAATAGAAGATCTCTGTATTCATCCCGAACAGGTGACATTTCCGCAGCTCCTTTATGGAAGATTTCTTTCTCTGTCTTTTCTGCAACAGGGTAAAGAAAAAGCCGATGATATTGCCGGATTGGTCTGACCAAATGAAGTAAACCCGACTAGCTATCGGCCACATTCAGTATACTGTATTTTTGCACGTGAAGCAAAATAGAGGGTGCTAATATTTGTAAATCATCATTGACACTTCTCGTGAAAATATGACATTATCAACTTATATGCTACACTTATTGTAGTTATAAAGGGTATGTGCATAACAAGGCACGGAGGAAAATAGAAAATGGAAAAGTTACGGAAGCAAAGTGTATTAAAGAAGATCGCTGCATTGATGATCCTGTCGGTCCTTTTCGTATTTACGGGATGTGTCCGCTATGAGGTCAAGCTCTCTATCGATAAAGACGGAAGGGCGACCGTCGGACTCACCTATGCAGCGCTGAAGACCGAATCCAGTTCGACCAGTTCGCTCGCAGAGGCAAAACTGAAATATCTGAATGCAGGATTCGAAGTCGAGGACTATATCGAAACCACCGATGGCAATACCTACGTAGGTTTTACTGCAAAAAAAGAAGGCTCGACCCTGGATAAAGCGATTGCAGACATGTCATCGAAGGATCTGGATTTCGGTTCGATTACCCTGAGTAAGGATGATGAAGGCGTGTATTTCCTGGCCATGAATTTCGACTCGGAAACCAGTCAGGCGCAGAGCAGCGGCGCAAGTTCGAGCGCGCTTGAGAAGTATGGCGGATACATGAGATTTGTGCTCGAGGTCCCGGGAAAGATCGTCGAGAGCAATGCTACATCTAAATCCGGAAAGACTCTCACGTGGGATCTTATGACGGCAGATGAATTCATGTATGCCAAGTTTACTCTTGAAGGCGGGGGAGGATTTTCAATCCCGATGTGGGCGATCGGCGTTCTTTGCGGCGGCATCATCATTATCGGCGGCGTCTTCTTTGCGATCATGATCATATCGAATAAGAAGAAAGCGGAAGCATATACTTACACATCTTCACAGCCTTCTTATACACCGGATCCCGAACCGGAACCGGAGCCGGTAAAACCGTTCACCACCAGCCAGTCCACCGGTCTTCCGCAGATGGGAGATTCGAATAATGCGGGATCAGGAGTTGACGATGGCTCCTCTGCCCCGACAGCAACCAGACCGATCTGGGAACGTCCCGCCTCGAGTGGGCTTCCTGATCCCGGAAGCAGTACGGATGATGATTCGTTCCTGAATTAACCGGTCATGTAGATAATACTTCACTTCTGAAGTAATTGATCTTCCATAAAAACAAAAGAGCTGCTTTGATGAAAGCGGCTCTTTTTTATTCGATGCTCTTAAGTGATTCCGTCATGTCGATCTTTCGGATCTTTCCTCTCATCATAAGGTCAACGGCGAGAGAGAAAAGCATGACCAAAAGCAGAGAATATATGTAACTTTGCGGCAGGATCAGGATCTTATATGCCACGATGTCCATTTTGATCTGTGAGATCACGAAACGGTGCAGATAGATCCCCATCGGGATGCCGAATACAAATCCCATCAGACAGAGGATGAAGTTTTCCCTGAAGACGTAGCTTCCGGTCTCCCCTTTACGGAATCCGAGGACCTTGAGCGTCGCGATCTCGCGTGTCCTCTCCGCGATATTGATATTATTAAGATTGAACAGCACGATAAATGCGAGGAGCGCCGCGCAGATGATGACCAGGATGACGATATAGTTCATCTTTTCCATCGTTTCCGAGAAGCTCTTCCTGCCTTCCTCCATGATGTTCCATGCCTGGATCTTGTTTCCTGATCCGATGGCGGAACCGTATTCATAGGACTTTCCCTTCGGGACCCGGATGAGGGCATCCGACGGTGCATATTCTTCTCCAAAAGCACTGGTATATGTGCTTGCACTCACAATGGCATAGTGGAAAGTGTAGTTCTCGAAAATGTAATCGATCGGAAGGCTGACCGTTTTTCCTTCTTCCCCGTATTCGAGCGTGATCGTATCTCCGATAGAAAGAGAATTACTCTCGGCAAGTTTCAGGCTGATGCCGATCGTTCCTTCTTTCGGAAGACCGTATTCATTTTTCCCTTTATGCGGATTGACAAAGTTCGTAAATGCCGGATCATCGGCGATGAAAAGCTCGACATCGCGGATCGCACTTTTGCTTACGTGCTTCATGTGTTCTTTACGGATCAGGATCTTCTCCGTATCGGTTCCGGTCTTCTGGTCCGCGTCTTCCAGGATCTTCATCATATCTTCTTCTGTCGCGTCTTTGCTGTAACTTAGGGACACATCATATGTCATGATCTCATCGTACTGGAAATTGATCAGATTATTGATCGAGTCCTTAAGCCCGAATCCCGTGATAAGAAGCGCCGTACATCCGGCGATACCGATGATCATCATCCACATTCTTTTCTTGAAGCGGAATATATTTCTCGCGGACACCTTATGCAGGAACGACATGCGCTTCCACACCGGTGTGATGTATTCCAGGAAGATCCTTTTTCCGGACGGCGGAGCCTTCGGACGGACAAGTTCCGCCGGTGTCTCCGTGAACTCGGAAAAGCATGTCACGATCGTCACTCCGACAGAGCAGAGAAGCGATACCAGAAGCGAGATCAGAAACAGCGGGATCTCCGTGGTAAAAGTAATCGGCGCAAATCCGTACATCATGTCATAGACCTTCCATATCGTAAAGGGGAAGATCTTCGTTCCGGCGGCGAATCCTCCAACCGCACCGATCACGGATGCCGAGCCGGAATAGATCACGTACTTCAGAACGATGGAGAACTTGGAGTGTCCGACCGCACGCATCGTGCCGATCTCGGAGCGCTCATCACTGACCATGCGCTGCATGGTCGTCGAGCAGACAAGTGCCGCCAGTGCGAAGAAAAAGATCGGGAAAACGGATGCGATACCATCGACGATCTGCGCATCATTATCGAAGCTGACGTAGCCGACATTTGTATCGCGCTTCAGGATATAGTAATCCGCAGATTGAGGAAGCTCGAAAGCAGGCAGGCCACCCGGTACTGCAGATGTATTATCAGGTGCCATGGCACTGTTTCCGAGCGCCGCTATCCGCGCACCTTCCTTCAGACGATCAAAGCGGGCATTTACGGTCTCCTCCACGCGGGGCTTCAGTGTCTTTTCAAATTCCGCCGTGAAGTCATCATATTCTTTCGAAAAAGCTTCCGCATCATTGTCGGTCTTCACGAAGCACTCGGAATAAGAGCTGAAGACCAGCCCGTCTTTTTTCACATAAGCGAAAAGATCGACCGTTCCGTCTCCGATCTCACTCGTGCCTCTTTGGAAATTTAAGTAGTATGGAGATCTTACCAGTCCGACGACTTCATATTCCGCATGGGAAAAACCCTCGACATCCGACAGGATGATCGTATCTCCCAGGAAATCGGACGGACACTCATACGCGTCGATCACTACTTCGTTATCCTTTTCCGGGAGTCTTCCCTTGATCAGCTTAAGCTTATTCACCTGTTCCGTGATCGTATGGAAACGAACGACAGAGACCAGGTCTTCTTTTCCCTCTTCTTTATTCTTTTTCCGGGACACGATCCCGTCTTTGAAAAAAGCACCTTCACAGGCACGGATACCCGGCAGCTCACCGATCTTCTCCACATCTTCCTCGTCCAGGCCTATCGTCGAGAGGATCCTGAAATCGAAAAGCTGCTGATTACGGATATATTTTTCCCCGGTCGCATAAAAGGCCGGCATCGTGCTCTTTAAGCCGGCAAAGAAACCGACGCCGAGCGCGATGATCATCAGGATCGCCAGATACCGCATCAGGCTCCCTTTAATGCTTCGGAAAACGATCTTCCAGTAACTGCTCTTCATGTCCGGATCACCATTCGAGATCTTCTATGGATACCGGATCCGGATTGATATCACAGCTCACGACCCGGCCGTTCTTGATGCGGATGACACGGTTCGCCATCGCCGCCAGGGTCGAGTTATGCGTGATGATGACCACGGTCATGTGGCGCTCGATACACATCTGCGCCAGTAGCCGCAGGATCGATTTACCGGTCTGGTAATCGAGCGCTCCGGTCGGCTCATCGCAGAGAAGCAGCTTCGGGTTCTTCGCGACCGCACGTGCGATCGCGACACGCTGCTGTTCACCGCCCGACAGCTGCGCCGGGAAGTTCTTTTTTCTATCAGAGAGTCCGACATCACTGAGGACTTCCTCCGGATCCATCGGATCGGACACCAGCTGCGATGCCATCTCGACATTCTCGATCGCGGTAAGATTCGGGATCAGATTATAAAACTGGAATACGAAGCCGACATCCGACCGTCTGTACTCGGCGAGTTCTTTTTCCTTCAGAGAGGATATCGTCTGACCGTCCAGGACCACCGTACCGCTCGTCAGCGTATCCATGCCGCCCAGGATGTTCAGAAGCGTCGTCTTTCCTGCGCCGGACTGGCCGAGGATCACACAGAGCTCCCCCTTCTCGATCGAGAAGTCCGCGCCATCCAGTGCATGCACCTCGACATCGCCTGTTTTATAGATCTTTTTCACATTGTTAAATTCTATGTATGCCATCTTTTTCCTCTCATTGCAGAAAGAGCACCGTCAGACGGTGCTCTATTTTACTTTCTGTTTTTTCTGGTCGAAGGCTTCGTTCTCTTCTTTGGAGAACCACCCGCTTCCGGTGTCTGGGCGGGGGAGACCGCTTCATCCACAGGAACTGAAACCGTCGGGGCTTCCGAAGAAGCATCCGGGATCTCGGACGGTCCTTCTGCAGCAACTGCTTTCTTTCTCAGCTTGGCATCTTCTGCCATGCGCATCTTCTTTCTCTTTTCCAGATACGGGAGCAGGCTCTCGTGATAAAGGATCGCCATAACTGCGGTGAACGGGATCGAGATCAGGATGCCGATCGGTCCGAAGAGCTTGCCGCCGATGATGATCGAAATCAGGGAGATCACCGCCGGGATGCCGAGTGAGTCGCCGAAGAGATGCGGTTTCACGACATAGCCGTCGATCGTCTGCAGGATACACGTGAAGATGATAAATGCGACCGCATACATCGGGTCTTCCAGTACGAGTACGAAGGAGCCCATCACACATCCGACGATCGGTCCGAAGGTCGGAAGGATATTCGTAAATCCGACGATCACCGAGATAAGAACGACGTTCGGAAGACCGGCGATCAGCATGAAGATCGCATTGGCAATACCGACACCGATGGCCTCGAGGATCGTGAAACTGATGTACTTGGAGAAGATTGCATTGCTTCTCTTTAAGAAATCCGTATGCCTTTTATACTGCTCTTCGGTAAGCGCCGCACGGCGGAGCTTGTCGATCCCGCGGAAGAGACGGTTCTTGCCGGCGATAAAATATACGGACAGGATCAGTCCGATAAAGATATTCAGGGCAACATTCCAGACCCCGCGGAGAATATCCATCGCCATGTTCAGGTTGTGGGAAACATCGGAGATCATGACCTCCGCCTGTTCCTTCAGGTTCTCCGTCCAGTTCGTCGTATTCAGGTGGATGCCGTAATTCTCGGCGAATTTGTCGAGGTCCTTGAGCTTATCCTCAATATTCGAAGCATAGTTCTGTGTATTATTCATAAAGTGTGTGATACTGCTGATCATCTCCGGGAGGACCAGCCAGAAGAACAGCCCGAGAGCCAGAAGTACGACCGTGATCGATACGACGACCGACAGCGCATAGCGGAACCTCTGCTGCTGGATCTTCTTAAATGCTTTGGTATCAAAGAATACGACCAGAAGGTCGATAAGATAGGCGATGATCACACCGATGATGATCGGTGATATGACTGACATCGCATTGGAGAGCCAGGCACTGACGGCGGGAAGATTGTTAAGGATCATATAGGCGACTACACCGGCGATCGCAGCGATCGTATAGGCGCCCCATCTGTTGCTTAGTGCTTTTTTAATTCTTCCCAATCTCGTGTGTCTCCTTCAAGCATCAGTGTGTCTATTATACGACCGAATCCGCAAGAAATAAACCTGAATAACGAAAGAAAGTGATCTTCGTCAGGAAACGGTAATAATACTTAAACGGCAGAGAATGGGGCTTAGATCTCCGCTTCATACAGGAGACGGCCGATCTGGGTAGCCAGAAAACTACCGCTGGTTGCGATCTCTTTCGTCATCTCCGTGACGATAAAGCCGTAGATGCTCGTTTTATAAAATACCGGCAGGATCAGGCTCTCCCTGCACTTCGGCGGCAGCTCCATGCGCTCGAACAGAAGGTCCGTAAGACCAGCCTGCCGTTCTTTCGGAACGACGTAGAGCTCGCCTTCTTTCATGACACAGCGCAGCCGGATCCACTCCGGGAACAGGTCGTCATTATTCTCTTCGAAAAGCACCCGTTTCTCAAACAGATACAGCGCAGCGTTATCGATGCCGACCTTGTCGAAGTTCGCGATGATCCTGCTCTCTACTTCCGGCTGATCTGTTTTTCCTCCGTCATAATCCGTGACATCGATGATGAAGTCCTGGAAATTCCTTCGGAAGTTCGTCCGCCGCTCATTGGCATCAATGATCTTTTCTGCCTGTGCCGTGATCGCCTTATCTCTCATCAAGGTGAAAAGACGGTTGATAAACTGGTTTGTCCCTGCCAGGCTTGCGCTCTGCTCGATATTGACGCTCGCCTGCAGCCGCCCCACTGAATGGAGGAATTTCGCCGCATCCGTATAGTCCATCGCGCCGTTACTAAAGAAGATATCGATCAGATCCTGCGCTTCCGAAAAGTCCTCCACGCTCATATATCTCTCTTTGACCGCAATGAGGATCTTGCTGATAAACTCGGCAAAAAGCCTCTGCAGATTGACCGAATCACGGCTGATATATTCGTAGCGGTAGCGGTAGAAACAGTCATTGAACATGCGGTTGATAAATGCTTTATCCGCATTTCTCATCTCCAGTTTCGTATATTCGTACATCTCATACGGGAAAGAATCACGGCCATACAGGCGCGTCGGGATCTCTGTGGAAGTGACCTTCTCCCCGTCCATCAGATCCAGAAGGAGATTCAGGGCCTGACGTCCGAGCGTGATATCCGCCACACCGATCGAAGACAGCGCCGGAAGCATCCTGCCGGCCATCGTCGTATTATCGAAAGCAAAGACCATGATATCCCGCCCCGGAACCAGGTGCTTCTCTTCCATCGCCGCATAGAGCGCCTCCGCGACGGAATCGTTGACGCAGAAGATCGCCTGGACATCGGGATTTCTGTCCAGAAGTGCTTTTGCCGAATCCGTACAGTTCGTGGTCATGTCCGTCGGTTCGTAGTTTCCCTCGGAAAAACTGATGCCGTTTTCCTGAAGAAGCCGGACATAGATCTCCTTACGGATCTCCGAGTCACGGCTGTCCGGGCGGCCGCCGAGCATACCGAACCTGGTAAATCCGTTCACATTGATCAGGCAGTCCACCGCTTCTTTGATACCGGTCTCGTTGTTATAATTCACGACAACACAGTCATCGATATCCGATGCGGCAAAGACGATCGGCGTATCTTTCATCTGTTCCTTGTAGCGGCTTCGGATCCTGTCCGCATTGACGTTCTCCATACTTCCCAGGCAGATGATGAGGCCATCGAACTTACATCTTTTCTCGAGCTGATACACCGTGTTATAAATGCTGTAATACCGGCGATGACGCGGATCTTTATTCTTCGTTCCATCGTAACTTCCGGCGATCACTACAAGATTCAGGCCTTTTCTCTGGCGGACACCACTGATGACATTGGAAATAAACTCCTCCCCGTAATCCGTGGAAGTGTTCTCAAGGACCAGCCCTATCGTCTTTTTCCTCTTGGTGTCTCTGATCACTCGTCTTTTCCGTCCCTTCCGCTATCTTCCGTAAAAGCACTTATTCCATAAGGTCCGGGGACGGCCTGGAGAACAGGTACCCCTGTGAATAATCGACGCCGTAGCTGACGATCTTGTTCTGGATATCCTGGTTCTCGACGAACTCTGCGACGATGCTGATCTTATGCGAGGACATGCTCTTCCATCCGGAGATCAGGGCCAGGAGATTCTCCGATTCCTGACTGTCGCAGCATCTTCGGATGATCGATCCGTCGATCTTGAGGTAATCGGAATGGATACCCAGGATATGCTGCAGGTTGGAAAACCCGGAGCCGAAATCATCGATCGCGACCATGCCGCCCAGCTCGTGCACGCGGTCCACAAACTCTGTAAGTTCGGTATAGTCGTCAATATCTTCACTCTCTAAGATCTCAAAAACGAAGTTTTCCGGATACGGTACCGTCGAGAGCTTGTCATAGATCAGTTCCAGCATCTCTTTATTCTTGATGTCGCGGATGCTGATATTGATACTGACACTTATATCTTCCAGATCCTGGAACCGGGCAAAGACCTTCTGGATCATTCTTCTGGACATCGCATCGTAGAGCACGCCAAATGTTCTGGCGACGCCGAGGAAACTGTCGGGATAGTAGATCTTGCCGTTCTCATCCATGATGCGCATCAGCGACTCATAGTGGTTGATCTTTCCTTCGCGGTTGTCGTGGATCCCCTGGTAATACGGGATGATCTTATCATTTGCCAGGGCATAGTTGATCACGTTGACGATGTGGTATCTCTCGCGGATGCTCTCGTCATCCAGTTCGTGCTCGTCTGCAGATTCCTTGACATAAAACTGGATATTCTTTTTTCGCATCTCGGTCTGCGCCGTATAATACAGCGTCTGGTAGTTATCCTCATCACAGCCGTCGATCACGCAGAAGATCGGAACGATCGCGATCAGTTCATTGGAGTAATTAAATAGTTCTTTCTGCAGCGTCTCCATATCGTGAACGAAGCTCGAAAGCGTCGACCGGTAAGACGGCACGGCGATCGCGAGCATCCACTTATTGAGCAGATACGTGCGGTATCTGCGGTTCGATGCGAAAGACAGGCACTTGCTGATATAGTTCCGGTAGGTCAGATCCACCAGATGCTGGGAGAATATTCTCTCCATCTCCGACTCTTCCATCACATTAATGATGCAGACCCGGTCATAGCCCTTAAGCTTGATATCCATGCTGAGAGCCGCCTCATTCGGGATCTCGTCAGATCTGGAGTGGAGAATGATCTTCTCACATTCATGCACGAATTTTAAGATCCTTTCGCTCTCCGCCTTATCCTCGAGTTTTTCAAGTTTTCCCTCGATGATCATCAGGTTATTGAGCATATTCCTGTTATCCTGCGAGAACGACTCCGTATGGGAAAAAGCATACGGGTTATACTCCTGGATATATGGTCTTTCACCCATAACGGATACGACAAATGCACCTGTTCCCATCTTATTTCTGCCGTGGGAAAAGAGGATCTCCCCCGATGTCACGCATCCGCACATATTGGAGCTTTCATATGGTGCCAGCTCCCATCTTGCGCAGTTCAGATATGGTGCTGTTCTCAGGAAGCACGTATATCCGAAGACTGTCTCTGCCTTGGTAAAGTTCTCGATCCGCTGGAAAAGCGCCCGGCTGTCCGAGATGATCTTTCCTTCATAGACAAATGCTCTTCTCACCCTTGTTCCGGGCTTTATAATCTGACTGGTAAAAAGGTATTCCCTCTTCTCCCTCGTCAGATCCTCACCACGGAGCGAGTACTCCTTCTGGTTCATCGGGTCATTCTTCAAGAACACCTGCTCCAGGCTGACGTTTTTTACCATGCGCATATGAAGCGGAATATCTTCCTCATCCGAATATACATACGGGAAGGTGTAGATCAGTTCAGGATGCCCGTCGAGAGCATCATCGATACCGAGTTTAAACACATTTGCCGCATCTTTCCCATTGACCGACAGGATGCAGTTGCGGAAAGTATCCGTGATCTCCGCGTCGTCTCCGATCACGCGGGCGCCGGTCGCAAAAGAACTGAGGCTTTCCAGTTTCTCGCCGGAAAGGGATGCAATCAGTATCGCACGGTCAGACCATCCCTTCTCATTAAAAACGAATCCGTTATCGGAAAAATCATCCTGATTATTCTGTGCGCAGGATGCGATACCGCCGGTCATCGGCACGCTCGGGAAAAAGTCATTGCATCTGTCGACAAAATGTCCCGCATCTTTGAACTGTCCGGAAAAGAAAGCAAGGATGAGCTTCGTATTATCTCTTACGAATTCTTTCTTGATCTGTCCGCAGAGCATATCGATAGGAAGCGCCGTCCCGGTATACTCATCCATGATCGGGATCAGATCCGAGCAGACAGTTGCTTCTGAAAAAGTGGAAACGGAGATGATGCAGCGGTTCAGTGCGTAATTTCCTTTATTTACGACAGCCAAGCAGCTGCTTCCGAAGATCACGGCCTTCGGGACAAGTTCTTTGACAAAACGGGCCAGCTCCACCGCCTCATCCGCCAGATGGATCGCAGTATGAATGCGGATCAGTATATCACCCTGTTCCGCTGAAAGATTCAGCTGCTTCAAGGTGCTGGAGAGTCTCGCTTTTGAGATGTACTGGAAATTCCAGGTAAACATATCTCCCTACTCCCTTATATAGCCAACGAACCGAAACCACAAAGTGTGGTTATAACCACTTTCTATTATAGCCCGCCTAAAAGAAGAATGCACGTTATAAATCAATTGCATTTGAGAACATTTCGTGAATAAAACCACCGATCGGATGACACAGTGCTTTTCGGTACGTTTCCGTTTAGGTTCTTTTACTCTCTTTTGCTTTTTATTTATATAGAATTGTTTTTCTAATGGGCGCGGTTTAGAATACGACTTGTATTTTCGCATTTATATGCGGGAAGCACTTTTGAAAAAGACAGGAGACATTCTTATGCAGGATGAAAAGAAGTACAAATTGCTGATCATTAACCCGGGCTCGACCTCGACCAAGGTGAGCCTCTTCGAGAACGAAGAGTCTATCTTCGAGAAGAGCCTCTTCCACGATGCGGACGTGCTTCTTTCGTTCCCGCACGTAAATGACCAGATGCCGTTCCGCTACGGCGTCATCCTCGACATGCTGAAGGCCGAGGGATATAAAGCGGAAGAGATCGACGTATTCGTCGGCCGCGGCGGCTCTGCGCACACACAGCCGGGCGGTATCACGAAGATCGACCAGAAACTCTACGATGACACAGTCGCGGCAGTCGGCGGCAGTGAGCACCCGGCTAAGCTCGGCGTCATGCTCGCCTGGAAGTTCGCGCAGGAATTCAATAAGCCGGCGTTCACGCTCAACCCGACCAATGTCGATGAGTATGGCGACTATGCCAGACTTACGGGTATCAAGGGCATCTACCGCGTATCCCATTCGCACGTGCTGAACCAGAAGGCCGTTGCCGAATACCACGCAGAAAAAGTGATGGGCAAGAAGTACGAAGACTGCAATTTCGTCGTCGCGCATATCGATGGAGGTATCACGGTAAGCGCACATGACCACGGTAAGATGGTCGACGGCAACATGGGTGCCGACGGCGAAGGAGCTTTTACACCGACAAGAATCGGATCTGTACCGGTACTGGCACTTCTCGACTATATCGAAGAACACTCCGTCGCAGATGTAAGACTGCGCTGCTCCAGAGCGGGCGGATTTGTCGATCTTTTCGGCACGGCGAACGCCGACACGATCCATGAGATGCTCGAAAAGGGCGATAAGAAGGCGGACCTCGTATGGAACACGATGCTCTACCAGATCTGCAAGATGATCGGCGAGATGAGCTGCGTACTGTGCGGCAAGGTCGACGGCATCCTTCTGACGGGCGGACTTCTCCGTTTCCCGGATGTAAAGGAAACTATCGGGAAGCGCTGCGGATGGATCGCACCGATCAGTGTATATCCGGGCGAGATGGAGCAGGAAGCTCTTGCTCTTCCGGCGCTCAAGGTCATGCAGGGAAAACTGACCGCACAGACCTACTCCGGCAAAGATGTATGGCAGGGATTTGAAGGCGTGGAATTCTGATCACAGAATAGCGCGCACCACGAGGAAAGAGAGGTAAATCTTTATGAGTTTGATTGAGAAGATCAGAGCAAAAGCACAGGCAGATGTTAAGACGATCGTTCTTCCGGAAGGCGACGAGAAGCGTACCGTGAAGGCGGCGGAGATCATTAAGAAGGAAGGACTTGCAGAGCCGGTCCTCATCGGTTCTCCCGATGCAGTGGCTAAGGTCGCCGCTGAACAGGGTGCAGACATCTCCGGTATCAAGGTGATCGATCCGGCGGCAAGTGAGAAATCCGATGAATACGCACAGGCGCTTTTCGAGCTGAGAAAAGCAAAGGGCGTGACCGAGGAAGATGCGAAGAAACTCGTATCGGATCCGATGTACTTCGCCGTTATGATGGTCAAGCTCGGTGATGCAGACGGTCTCGTTTCCGGTGCCGTCCATACGACAGGTGATATGCTCCGCCCGGCGCTTCAGATCATCAAGGCAAAGCCCGGTATGTCCATCGTATCGAGCAGCTTCCTGATGGAATGCCCGAACAAGGACCTCGGTGAAGACGGTCTTCTCGTCTATGCCGACTGCGTCGTCAATCCGTGCCCGACGGCAGAAGAGACCGCGCAGATCGCCGTATCCGCAGCAGAGACTGCCCGTGTACTCTGCGGTATCGAAGAGCCGAGAGTCGCGCTTCTTTCCTTCTCCACGAAGGGCAGTGCGAAGCATGATCTCGTTACAAAAATGCAGGAAGCAACAAAGATCGCACACGAACTCGCTCCGGATCTTCTTCTCGATGGCGAGATGCAGTTTGATGCCGCTCTCGTTCCGGAGATCGGCGCATCGAAGGCTCCGGGATCTCCTGTTGCCGGCCGCGCGAATGTCCTTATTTTCCCGGATCTTCAGGCAGGTAATATCGGATATAAGATCACCCAGCGCATCGGCGGGGCGGAATGCTTCGCAGTTCTCCAGGGTCTGGCAAAACCCTGTAACGACCTCTCCCGCGGCTGCTCCGTGGAAGATATCGTCAACACCGTCGCCATGACGGCAGTTCAGGCGCAGTAAGCGGCAGAACACCGGCTCAGCGCATAGATCTTATAGCTGACAAAGATAAAAACAAAAAACAGCTCCGTGTTCTCAAAGTGAAAGCACGGAGCTGTTCTTTTCCATGTACGGAAAAAGCAAGTATTTCCCTATAGATTATAAGAACGTTTTACTATAGAATGAAAATAGGGTGGCATTAGATTTGGGGGAAAGGACGTATTTAGAGAAAAGATGGCCAGATTTTTCGTTTGCTCGGATATTCACGGTGCAGAGTCGCGTCTGGAGAGCGCTCTTTCGAAGCATCAGGATGTGGATACGGTCATCGTGTGCGGAGATCTGGAGATGGAATTCTACGATGTCGAAGAGATCATCCGGAGAAACACTTCCCGCTCGATAGACATACGTATGGTACGCGGCAACTGCGATTCGTATTACTCATCTTCTTCCGGTGTGCCGGATCAGATCACAGTCACGCTGTCTTCCCTTTCACGTGCCCTGGTCACACATGGCCATCTGTATCACGCAAGTGCGGAGATAATGGCATATTCTGCGCTGGAAAAGAACTGTAATGTGGTAATATATGGTCATACACACAGGCAGCAGGATAAAGAGATCTACGGGATCCGTTTTCTAAATCCCGGCTCTATTCGAAACGGTAATTACATGGTCATTGAATCTGAGAGCAACGGAGCGATCCAGACTCAGCTTTACGGTTGATCATGTGAATATAAATGGAAACAAAATAACAAGGAGGATACAGTTATGAAATGTACCAACTGCAATGCAGAGAATGCTAATGATGCTCTGTTCTGTACGGAATGCGGGACGAAGTTCAGTTCGCCTGTTCCGGAGCAGGTACCGGCATCGGAGGATCTTTCTGCTACACTCTCGGACGCTCCGGCAGATACAGTAACAGAGGCAGCCGCTGACGCTTCTGATCAGGTTTCAGACGTGATCGATACCACAGCGGATCAGGTTTCTGATTCTATCGATGATGCTGCCGGTCAGGCTTCTGACCTGATCGATGATTCGCTGGAAGATGATTTCTCAGTTCCGGAAGATGCACCGTCTCCGTTCGCTCCTTCGAGTGATGCTTCGACAGAACCGGCCGCTGACGCACCGGTAGTTCCGGCATTCGGATTCCAGAGCAATCCCGCTCCGGAAGCTCCTGCAGCTCCGGAAGCTCCTGCTTTCCCCGCTCCCCAGCCGGCATTCGCACCTGTTCCTCAGCCGATCGCTCCTGTAGACAACTCGGTTTCCGGCGAAAAGAGCGGCAAGAAATTCTTCGTTCCGATGATCATCTTCATCATCCTCTTCGCACTGGCAGCAGCAGGTCTGGGCGTTGGCACATACTTCTTCATGAAGCAGAAATCCGATCTCAACGAGAAGATCGAAGAGCGCGATAAGACGATCGATGAGAAGGAAGACGAGATCTCTGATCTTGAAGAGCAGGTTACCGGTCTTTCCGATGAAAAAGAAGTTCTCGAGAATGATAAGATCCAGCTGAATGCAGATGTCTCCCGTCTGAATGACGACGTCGCTAAACTGACCAAGGACGTCGAGACTGCAAACAAAGAAAAAGCAGATTTTAAATCTCTTCTTGATGAAACCACGACTCAGCTGAATGGAATCTATGATGCAATTACTAAGCTGGCTCCGCCTACCGATACCATCTTCGCTTCTAAGAATGTAGTTATTCTTAAGCCGGGTGCATCGGAAACCATTAATGTCAGCAAGAAATATTCCGGATCCTTTAGTATTACATCTTCCGTGAATAACAAGCTGATCACCACTCAATTCGGTGCCGACAACGGTTGGAGAACTGATGGTACTATTCATACAAACTCACTTACGATCACCGCAGGAAACAGCGCAGGACAGTCCGTGATCACCTTCACTACAACTGTGGATAGTGAAAAATTCCAGATCCTGGTTATTGTTGTCGAGTAACACCTGACATCACCTAGAACAAACGGCCCCGCGCTCTTCTCTTTGCAGAAGATGCCGCGGGGCATTTTTATGCGGAAAATCATGAGTTTTTCAAGTGCCGGATCTTTAGAAAAAGGATACTTCCGCGCTCCGGAGATATGTGTTTTTCTGCTGAAAACTTGCGCAATTTTGCTAAAGTACAGTGCTTTTCTTGAAATAACATGCCGGAAGAAAGTATAATACTTCTATAAGTTCATATAATAGGAGGTACTAGTATGGCTTGTTTTATAGTTCCTGCTACCGAAGCAATCGTAACTACTATCGCACAAAAAGTCCTTGCTTCTAAGGAAAAGAATATGGAGATCCACCACGAGAGTGGTTCTGAGGTCATCGAGAAATCTCATTTTTCCAGAAAACTCGGCTGGCTGAATAATATGCTCTGGGGAGGTTCCGCACTTCTTGCGCTCGAGCACGTATGGCACGGTGAAGTAGTACCGTGGTTCCCGTTCCTGACTGCTGCAAATGATGTATCTTCCCGCACGGAAATGTTCCGTGAAATGGCTACTGTCGGTGTCGGTATGGCACTCCTCGTTACTGCTGCATGGGTCGGTATGGTCGTTGTTTCTTCCCGTCTTGAGAAGCGTGCAAACAAGACCGCTAAGCTTGCTGAAGAAACTCTCGAAGAAGATAAGTGAGGATATTCCCATGACATTGCTGATTACTGTCTTCGCTGCGATCATCGCAACGATCGTATGGTATAAAAACGCTCCGAAGGATACCTGGAAAGTCGGAACACTCGCTCTGATGTACTGGGGCGCTTCCCTGATGTGGATGGTCGATGCCATCTTCGAGTACGCAGAACTGAAAGAAGAGTTCTTCCAGCCGGCAGCAGCAGATATGCTGAATGATGCATTTCTCGGACTGACCGTCGTAGCACTGGGCCTGATCATCTGGCTGGTCGTTCTTCTGGTCAAGGATCCGAAGGGCGTTCTTCGCGCGAAGCTTCTTGCGAAGAAAAACTGATCAGAAAGTTCTTTTGCAAGGGAGAAATGTTGATCATTTCTCCCTTTTTTTGAATCAAAAAACGGGTGGCCCTGAGCCGCCGGCAGGCAGGATCTCCGGATTTGTGCCTGTATGTTCAGGAGTCGGACATGAATACAAACGTCAAGCGCATCCTTGAGGCTGTTGAAAAAGGCGATATGACATCGGATGAGGCACTTCTTCTTCTGAAGTCCGCCCCCTTTGTAGATCTCGGATATGCGAAGATCGATTATCACAGGAGCATCCGCCAGGGAGTCCCGGAAGTGATCTATGGCGCGGGAAAAACACCTGACCAGATCAAGGGGATCCTCTCTTCCATGATCGAAAACGGACAGGACAATATCCTGATCACCCGGCTTTCAAAGGAAGCTGCGGCGAAGATCGCCAAATCCTTCGATATCACGTACTATACGGACGCACGCATCGCATGTTATGGCGAAGCGCCTGCTCCGGACGGTATCGGTAAGATCGTTGTCGCGACCGGCGGCACCAGTGATATTCCCGTCGCTGAGGAAGCGGCGATCACGGCCGAGCGCTTCGGAAACAAAGTTGTCCGTCTCTATGACGTAGGGGTCGCCGGACTGCACCGGCTTCTTGCCCACAAAGAAGAAATAATGACCGCCAGCGTCATCATCGCGATCGCCGGCATGGAAGGCGCGCTCGCGAGTGTCATTGGCGGACTTGCAGACTGTCCTGTTATCGCTGTTCCGACCAGTGTCGGATATGGCGCTGCTTTTGAAGGACTCTCTGCACTATTATCCATGCTCAATTCCTGCGCCAGCGGTGTATCCGTCGTCAATATCGATAACGGATTCGGCGCCGCATATCAGGCCAGTATGATCAACCATATGGAGGCAAAATCATGAAGACTCTTTACATCGACTGTTCCATGGGCGCCGCGGGCGATATGCTGAGCGCAGCGCTTTTCGAGCTTCTTCCAAAAGAAGAGCGTGAAGCTTTTGTTGAGAAACTGAATTCGCGCGGGATCCCGGGCGTAAAATATGTGGCGGAACCTTCTGTCAAATGCGGCATTACCGGCACGCATATGTCGGTGCTCATTAACGGCGAAGAAGAGGGCTGCGGCTGCGACCATGATCACCACGATCATGATCACCACGAACATGAGCACGAGCACTCGCATGAACACGAGCATCATCATGATCACGACCACGAACATGAGCATGAACATTCCCATGAGCATGGTCATTCGCATCATCACAGCAGCATGCACGATATCGAGCATATCGTGGGCGATCACATGAAACTACCCACTTCGGTGGCACTGGATGTACTGGCTGTTTATCAGGAGATCGCTGAGGCCGAGAGCCACGTACACGGCCAGCCAGTCGATCAGATCCACTTCCACGAGGTCGGCTCGATGGATGCAGTTGCGGACATCACGGCAGTCTGCCTTCTCATGAAAAAACTTGCACCGGACGAAGTCATCGTCTCCCCGATCCATGTCGGATCCGGAACCGTCAAATGCGCTCACGGCATCCTCCCTGTTCCTGCTCCGGCGACGGCGCATATCCTTCAGGGGATCCCCACATACAGCGCAGACATCAGCGGCGAACTTTGCACACCGACAGGCGCCGCACTTCTGAAGCATTTTGCTACGGGCTTCGGAAAACAGCCCATGATGAAGACTTCCGCCATCGGCTACGGCATGGGCAAGAAGGACTTCCCGAGAGCCAATTGCGTACGTGTTATGCTCGGTGAAACAGTAGAAGAGATCGCCGGATCCACGGCTTCCACTGATGCTGCTTTTGCCTCCGCTCCGGCTGCGGAAAGTGCGACGGCAGCTTCTGTTTCTGCATCGGCAGCATCCGGATCTTCCTTTGCGTCCAATGGCGACATTATTGAACTTTCCTGCAACGTCGATGATATGACCGGCGAAGCGGTCGGATTTGCAATGGAGCGGCTTTTCGAAGCAGGCGCAAACGAAGTCTTTACCGTTCCCTGCGGCATGAAAAAATCCCGCCCGGGTATCCTTCTGCGGGTACTGTGCAAGCCCGAAGATAAAGAGAACTTCGTCAAACTGCTTTTCGAGCATACGACGACGATTGGCATCCGTGAGACCAAGATGCAGCGCTATATGATGGACAGACAGATCTACAAAGTCGATACCTCTTTCGGACCCGTCCGGGTGAAGGTCTCTTCCGGATACGGCACGACGAGAAAGAAGATCGAGTACGAAGATCTCGCGAAGATCGCAAAAGAAAAAGGTATTTCTCTTTCTGAAGTGGAGAAGATTATCCAGAAAGATCTGAACGTCTGATACTGTTCTCCTGCTCGCACAGGATTTATTTCTGTACCAGCTTGTCGAATCTTTCTCTAAAGATCTTCGTGTTGTTCTCGAAAAGGTTGTTTCCCTCAGTGTCGATGGATACGACCAGCGGGCCGAATTCCTTGACCTTCATGATCCAGAGGGCCTCCGGCATGCCGAGGTCCATCCACTCGACGCCCTGAAGTTCTTCGACTTCCTGCGCGGCAACGACCGCACATCCGCCCGGGTATGCGCAGTGGATCGCGCCGAACTTCTTGCAGGCTTCAGTCGTCTTTTCGAGCATACCGCCCTTACCGATGATCACACGGATACCTGTCTGCTCGATGAAGTCCGCTTCTGCAGCTTCCATTCTGCGGCTGGTCGTAGGTCCGATCGAGACCATGTACTGCTTGCCGTTCTCGTCTTTTCCGACGATCGGGCCGGCGTGGATGATCGCGCCGTCTTTGAACTCGAAGTTCTCAGGGGATACCTTCTCCTGTACGACTCTCTTGTGTCCGCTGTCGCGGCAGGTCGCGAGCATGCCTGTAAGATAAACGGTATCTCCGATTCGGAGATCCTTGATCTGATCATATGTAATAGGAGTGGTCAGTACTTTTTTCATAGATCTCACACCTCCTCAGCCTTTCTTCACATCTGCCGCAGCGGCAAGTGCTTTTTTATGGGAAATGATCTCGGACGAGAGATCTTTGTGGATGATGATCTCGCCTCTTCTTGTAGCCCAGCATCCGGTCGTGATACCGACACCCAGTGTCGCCGGGTGGTGCGCTGCTGCTTCGATATTTACGTTTAATACGGTGTGGCTGCCGCCGAATCCCAGAGGTGCGATACCGAGGGAATCAAGACCAGCCTGGATCTCATCTTCTAGCTTGGCAACTTCCGGATAGGAAGAACGTGTGCCGATCGGACGGAGAAGTGCCTTCTTGGAAAGCATCGCAGAGGTCGCCGCGCAGGTGCCGAGGCCGATACCGATGCACAGCGGCGGGCAGGCATTTACGCCCCAGTCGAGGATCGTCTGATAGACAAACTTCTTAATTCCTTCGACGCCCTCGAGCGGCATCAGGACCTTGCTTCTACCGGGGAGCGAACATCCGCCGCCGGCCATATACATGCGGAGGCGCAGGTCAGAAGATCCCGGAACAAGATCGTACTCGATATACGGAGCGCCGTAGCCGGTGTTATCGCCGGTGTTGTGCTCGCCGAGCGGCTCTACGACATTCGGACGAAGCGGCGTCTCGAGCGTTGCTTTTCGCGCGGCCTCGACAAGTACACTTTCAATATCTGCCAGATACGGGAATTCCGTTCCGACTTCGACAAAATACTGAAGGACACCCGTGTCCTGACAAAGCGGACGGTGAAGTTCTTTTGCAAGGGAAAGATCCTCGATCATACAATCATACATCGTCTTCGCATTCTCGATCGTCTCGGAATCGCGGAGTTCACGAAGTCTTTTCTCCACGTCATCCGGCAGATAGATTCCCGTCATACCGGTAAAATCCTGGACTGTGCGGACAAACTGCTGTCTTAAAGATTCATCCATAAGGCGCCTCCAAAATCTGAATTCTTTCATTTATCGGGCGTTTTTCATAAAGAAAAACAACACACAGAATTATTCCATATATCAGGGCAAAATTCAAGGTACGCGGGGCTTGCGGCGTTCGATCTTAAAGAGTTCTTCCGCAGCGATACGGGCCTTGGCAACCACGTCTTTTTTCTTCGGGAAACAGTAATACAGGCAGTCCTTCTTGCCGATGCAGATCACATCCCCGATCTCATACCAGTAGTAGTCTGAATACAGACTGTAGTTTTCTTTCGGCGACTGCGTGTAGTGAAGTTTTCCATCACAGCCGTCAAGGACGAAGCCCTTCGCGTCGTGGCGAAGCCTGCCGGAGCCGACCATATACAGCGATTTAAAGTCCACAATGATGCCGATATCCACATCCGTATCCAGAAGATACGATCCGGCCTCGATCTCTTTTCGGACGCATTCTCTCTCCCAGGCATACCAGTCCGGGATATGCGAAAAGCACTCGCCCACGAGCTGTCCGTACTCATTGAGCTCCCACGTTTTTCCGCAGGCGTGACAGATCAGGCCCGTACCGGATCCTTCCATCTTCCCTTCTTCTTTGCAGCACGCGCACTTATATAGGATCCTGTGCAGTCCGTCCGCGCGAAAAGGCGCATCGATCTTCACCCTGTTTTCTTTCTGCCATGAAAAATAGTCGAAGGCAAAAGCACTATCCAGGATCCCGTCGATCTCGTCCACCGTTTTCTCTTTCACCTCATCGGGAGAAAGCAGGCACTCCACCTGCGCGGTGACTCTGACCTTTCTTTTCTGAAGATTATTATATAGGGGATCTCTCGCGAAAGAGCCGTATGTAGTGACCATAAGGACAGGAACGCCCAGCGCCTTAAAAAGCACTCCCATTCTTCTCGGAAGCGGAGTTGCCGTTCCGTCAAAAGAATAGCTCGCTTCCGGGTACATCAGCACGGAGATCTTATTATTCAGAAGCGCGTGTTTCATGTCCGTGATCAGGTTGATATCCGAGACGAATTTCTGCGTGGGGATACAGCCGAGATTGCGCATCAGGCCTTCTTTTCCGACAAGGCCGTCAGATGTGCAGACGATGTTATATCTTTTCGGGAAAAATATCTTCGATGCGATCTCCAGATCGAGAAAACTACTGTGATTCATCAGGATCAGGAAAGGTCCTTTTCCCGCCTTATCCATATTCTTTTTCGTATATGAGAACTTCACGGAACGAAGGTCCGGGATCGCGGCTACACGCATGACGAGACTGAGGATACGGCTCGGCTTTTTCGGTTTTCTATGAGAGGGACGCGGCAGCGCGATCACCTCATCGTAGTCCATCTTACAGGTCTTGATCTTCACGTCCCCGGCCCCCCATAACAACGCTTCGATAAATTTATTATAACATTTCGGATTTTTCTGTAAGATTTCCTCCGGAAATCTGTTAATAGGGGTGAAGACGATAAAGGAGAGGTGTCTGATATGAAAAAGACTTTGAAAACAATACTTGCTTTTGCTCTTTCACTTTCTGTCCTGACCATGGCAGCAGGATGTAAAAGAGACATGCTGCTTCCGACTACCGTGGCGGATCCTTCCGTACAAGATACACGATCTTCTGTGGCGGAAACGGCGGATTCCGTTTCGGATACGAGTTCCTCGGAAGAATCGGAAACCTTGGAGTCAACGAAGAAAGCAGGTCCCGCTGTAACAAGATACACCGCGTCGTATGAGCTGGCCATTCCGACGGGCACCCGTGAAATGTCCGATGACCCGGAGCTTCCGGAAGAGATCGTATACTGGGATCCGGCGAGAGTCCTTGATTCCGAATATACCCTCGAAAAAGCACTGGAAAAGTACGCTTTTGTCGCAGACCACACCACACTTATCTACAATAGCTGTGCTGAGCTTTCCATGTCGCACAGATTCCGCTGCGTTGATTATGGAAGCAGACTTTTCTCGAACGAAAACAGCGCGAAATGCCTGGATCCTGACGGGAAGATCCACGAAGGAAAAATCACGCATCTTCAGCTGAATGTTTTGAAAAACGGCCAGCTCTATACCTCCTTTGAGGAGATGGCTCACGATCCGATGTGCTACTACGGAACGCAGCCCTTTGAGTTTGCGGCAGAAGAGATCCAGCTGACCGATGATCACGTCATACAGCACATCACAGATACGATAAGTTCGAGAGAGTTTCTGTACTATGGAAAGGTCACAAGCGGAAATCTGCTTGCAGTCACCTTCGAGAACTATAATAGCGATGATCCCCTGACAGAAAAAGATATCGGGGATTTCATCCACTACGCGGAAGTGCTCCTCGATCATCTGGAAGAAGATAACGGTTCTGAACCATTTATCTACGATAAGATCGTGAATACACCTTTCCTCGGCGGGATGCACATTGGCGGTTTTAATTATCTGAGCAGTGTAGATAGAACCTCTTTAAGACTTATAACCCGTCCGGATTCTGATTACTACAGCATCACCCTTATCCGGGATCCGGAAAACCCGGAAGAATACGGCAGCTGGGAAGATATGGGTGACATGAGATCCTGTAAAGAAGACTACGGATTTCAGAAACTGTACTTCACGGTGGATGGGGTTTCCTATCTGTGTTCGTTCCAGAGCAAAAGCGGAAAGTATGCGGACTTTGCTTCCTCTTCTGATCTTCTCGATTTCATCCGGGAAAACTGTTATGTGAGATGATCCTACGAACCTTCCCACACGGGAAAAGAGAATGTCAGGAGTTGTGATATAGTAAGAGAAGATGGGTATATTTCCAGCCGGGACTTCCGGCCGGAACAGGGAGTGGAAAATGGACGATACTTCAATCGTAAAACTGTTATGGGACCGATGCGAGCAGGCGCTAAAAGAGCTCGCCGCAAAGTACGGGCGCTTCTGCCATAAGATCGCGCTGAATATCCTCGGCAGCTCGGAGGATGCAGAGGAGTGCGTCAACGATACATACCTCTCGGTATGGGACAGCATCCCCCCTCAGCGTCCTTCCGCGCTCCCTCCTTATGTCGGCCGCATCACGAAGAACCATGCACTGAATTTGTATAACAAGAAGCACGCCGAAAAGCGCGGCGGAAGCAATCTGACTTTAGTATTTGAAGAACTGGACGAAGTGATCGCCGGATATGAGTCGGCAGACAGCGCGCTTTACCGCCAGGAACTGCTCTCCGTGATCAATGAATTCCTCGGGACGCTTCCCGCGGATAAAAGGAAGATCTTCGTCCGCCGCTACTGGTACGCAGATAGTGTAAAAGACATCGCCGCACGCATGCATATGACGGAGAATAATGTGTCCGTCTCCCTGAACCGCATGCGGAGCCGGCTGCGTGAGATACTTCAGGAAGGAGGTTTACTCTCATGAACGGAAAAGAGCTATTTGATGTGATCAACGACATCGATGATAAATATGTTTCGGAAGCAGGAGAAGAAGCCGGAGCAGTAACGTCTCCGGATACGGCAAAAGCACCCGCCGCAAAACCGGTCCTGCGGATCGTAAAGCGGTACATCCTTCCGGGAGCAGTGGCAGCCGCTGCGCTGGGACTCATCGCTTTCGGGATCTGGAGCTCCGGTGTGCTGGGTAATAAAAGAGTGAGTCTCGATACGACAACATGGCCGTCGAATGCTACTGAAGTCCCCACGACAATAATTCCGACAGATCCTACGGATGTTACGACTATGCCTTCGACGCCTACCGATGATACGACCGCGATGCCGCCCACGGAATCTACAGATGCTACGACGCTTCCGGATCATACGGAAAAACCTTCGACCGGACCGACCAATTTCCACGGCGATTGCACTATTTCCGTCTCTATCCCCCAGGATAAAATGATCGAAAAAGACGGCGTCCTCGTTCCCTCGGTATTAGAGCTCACCATCACGAACGAAGGTGAATCTCCTCTTTATGTTGAAGAAGTTTTCACTCTTCTGAAGCAGGGCGACGATGGTGAATGGGAAGATGGCGCAGTATTCCGCCATGAGACGATGCCCTTAAGCGAGAGATGCGTCGCAGCCGGAGAAACCTCCGTCATCACAGTCGGAATTCTTCCGGAGCATTACGCACTCTGGAGCGGTCCTGCGCGGCTCGTCATCAATGTGCATTTCTATGAACCGGATCCGGATGACTGGATGAAGGTCCTGTACGACACCGCATTCTACATGAAGGTCGCAGATTTCTATCTGTAAGCTTTCCGATCTGAAAGAAAACGGGGGCGGCTCATCGTCTTGAGCTGCCCCTTCTTTTTATACCAAGTAATTTTCCGCGGGTCCGTTATAGGAGTCCATCGGTGCTTTTCCCTCTTCGAAAAGCACCAGCTTCATCAGAACGAAGTTCGGGCTGATCGCGCGGATCCAGATAGCGTTCTTTCCTTCCTTGAGATCGAGTCCGACCTCGGTGATGCGCATGTTATCGAGCACGCCCTGCTTCCAGATCAGCTGGTTATCTCCTACAGCAAAGCCCTCCGGGATCATGTTGACCTTCTTCTCTTTTCCGTCATTTACGCTTACTCCGAAGAAGATCTCCGGCTCGCGCGTCGGCGGGTTGCTCGGATTTGTCATCAGGCGCAGCGTATATTTTCCGGCCTTCGGGACATCCACGAGATAGGACAGTCTCGGCGCATCGCCGGCCTTTTTAAATTCCACATCCTGCGGGTACGCCTTCATGGCGGACATGCCGCGGTTATAGTCCGGGATCACGTCGAAGGCTCCTGCCTTACCCGGGATATTCTCCGTGAAGTTCTCCGCAAGGATGGAGAAGTACTCCGGCGAATCGGCCGTCAGCGGCACTTTTACCTCGGCAAAAGCATCCGTCCCGAATCGTACCGTGATCTTCGCGGGTTCGTTCTTCTTTGCAGCCGCGCTTCCCTTCTTCGGGAGCTTCGTGCGGTCGATCTTGATCTTGACGATCTTTCTCGTTCTCGGATCTACTGTGCCGGAAGACGGGGTGACCGTAAGATACTTCGCATCGCACTCGATCGTATAAGAGATCTTCTTATCGCATCCTGTGGTCAGTTCGATCGCGCCCTCATTTATGCGCGGGTCGAGGAATGCCGGGAGCGTCAGTTCACGGCGTGTCCAGGAGTAACCTTCCGAATGTGCGCCCGTGCCCGGGATCGTCACGATCAGACGGTCTTTATTGCCCGGCAGGAAAGTATGTACGACCGGATACTGGCACTCTTCTTCGCACCAGTTCTTAAATCCGATATGCTCGGAAAGTCCCATGCCGTACCACATTCCGCCATGGATCTTATGGAGTTCATCCACGATCTCCTGATCGAATTCCAGACATGCATTGATCTTCTCGGCAAGCGCCATCGCGTAGGTGCTTCCGATCTTCGCATATGCGTGATTCTGTGTCGTAAGAAGCCACATCTTCTGTACATTGAGGTTCGCCATCAGAGGCAGATATACGAGTTCGTAGAAGCGGTATGCTACATTCTCCTGAAGCTTGCCGGACTTCTTTCCTGCACCCGCTGCTGAGAGTGTATCGTACAGCTTGACCGTAGTGTTCATGAGCTTTTCGATTTCCGCAAGAAGCGCCTCGGTTTCTCCATATGCAAATGGTGCATACACTTCATCGTTCATGGCCTCGGTACGGCGCGCATGCGTGATGCGGGTGTAGCCGAGAAGCAGATCTGCCACCTGCTTTTTCTGCGCCGGAGCAAGTGTATTTCCGAAAGATTTCTCTACAAAAAGCTTCGTGTATTCATGGGCAGCATTCTTATTCGAAGTGCCCCATTTATCGAAGTCGTAGGCGAGATCTAGAAAGAATGCAAGCGGATATTCATTACTGAAAATATCACCGACATTTACGATCCACAGATCTCTGATCCCGCAGTCATACGCGGTCGTCATCTGCTCCCATGTCTTGCTGAGATGCGTGGTGTTGAACCACTCGAAGGAGACGGGATAGCCGTGATAATCGAAGTGATAGTACATGCCATATCCGCCCTTATGATCGCGCATCTTCTCTGTCGGAACAGTACGAAGATTACCGAAATTATCGTCGCAGAGCATGAGCGTCACGCCCTCGAGCTCCGGGTCTCCCATAAGTCCGGGAGTCTTCTCATCGCCGTAGAAATACGGCTCGACTTCCTTATAGAGCGCGAGCATTCTCGGTACTTCATCGAGGTTCTTATTGACGTGCTTTTTGATCAGCTTGTTCTGGGTCTTCAGGACTTTCCTCAGAAGATCGATATTATCTTTCAGCGTCGCTTCTTTTCCCATGATGGCGGTATCCGCCTCGCCGCGCATACCCACGGTGATGACGTTTTCGAACTTGCCACTGCGGATCAGGCCGTCTTCCCAGAACTTCGTGATGCCTTTCTCATTACTTAAGAAATTCCATGCATCGCCATAGATGGACTTCGGTCCGCGAAGATATCTGTATTCCTCTCCCTGACGGAGGCACGGCTCGTGGTGGGACATACCCATGACCACGCCGAGTTCATCCGCGAGCTCACAGTTAAGAAGTCCCGGCCCGTCATTCGGGAAGATCGCGGACCACATCGCCGGCCACATATAGTTGCCCTTCAGGCGCAGAAGCAGCTCAAAAACATGCTCGTAGCACTTCGCATTAAATCCGCCGAAGCGCTTATTGCACCAGTTGCCGAAAGCCGGCCACTCATCGTTGATGAAGAATCCTCTAAATCTGACCGACGGCTCCTTCGAGGTATATTCATATTTTGCAGAGATCGGAAAAGTGGTTTTCTTCTCCGGCATGACATCCAGCCAGTCGATAAACGGCGACACACCCAGTTTCTCTGACAAAGCGAACAGGCCATACACCGTTCCGCGTTTGTCGGATCCGGCGATCACGAGCGCGGATGTTTCCTGCGGAAGAAGAAGTCCCGCGGAGAGTTTTCCGACCACCTTGTGCTGATAGACTTCTCTTTTCCCGTCCACATCGTGGAGCGCCAGAAGTCCTGCCGTCTCGAGCTTTGTAAGTATGTTACATCCGATCGTACCTACCAGGATCGGGTATCTGATCCTGCTTAACTCCTCCCCGGAAAGATCCTCAAGCGCTGCCGCTACAGGTGCTTTTCCAAAGACGGCACCGATATCCGCAGCGACCTTCCCTGCGATCTTTTTTACTCCGGAAAACGCTGATTCATCGTACAGTATGACTGTTTTTCCTTCTTTGATCGATCCGGCTGAAATCTGAAAATCCATAGTTGTTACTCCCATCTTTTTCTTGACTGTTTCTTTTCCTTAATCGTCACCGGCATTGACACTTTCTCCGGCATCGGATCAAGTTTTTTCATCTCCTGATAGAGATGAGTAAGGTTCGTCTTCATGCGGTTGGTGCTCTCCTCGTTCTTAAGGATCTCATCCGTGATCTCCGAAGCTTTGTCTCTATACGGCTTCATCGTTTCCGTCTCAAACTTTTTGATCCTGTATTCGCGATGGAAAAGGTAGATGCAGGCGAGCACGAGAACACCTGCCGGAATCAGAAGAAAGAGCGTCCTGTTTCTGTCCATATTGGCATGATCTTTGTTCCATTTCTCTTCTTTTTCCAGACGCTGGGACTCCGACTTATCCGCGCTCTTGTTTAAAATGGAATTGTAGTCAATAGCCACATACTTCTGCATATTCTTTTGTGCATTCTTCGCGTCCGCGGCTGCCTTCTTTGACGCCTCTGCGGGATCCATCCCCCGCTTCTCATACATCTCTTTCAGCTCTTTTTCGACCGAGTAATTCATGAAAGAATAGGGCATCGTATAACTGACCTTGACCTTTGTCGTCGAGCGTGTCTTCTCCGAAGTTGCCTTCGTGTATGGGTTCTTCATCGCTCCAAAGATCAGAAGCACGAAGATCGCATAGAACACGTAGAGACCGATGAGCGTCCCTGCAATGGAACGCGGATGGATCTTGATCATGTCCGCCGCCGGATCCTGCGGATCATTGACATGGAAAAAGAGCTCACCCTTCTTATCCTCGATCCGCTGTATATCAGAGTATGCCAGTTTCTGGTCACTTCTCAGATCTTTATTCTTGTTGAGACCCTCCTCATAGACGTCCGCCGCGTCGAAGAGTTCTTTCATCTTGGAAAAATATGATTGATGTTCCGGAAGACAGTGCTCGATCGCATACTGGATCTTCTCATCGACAGAAGGCGTATTCTTCGTCTTAAGTTTCTTCGGGTCAGCAAATTCGGCGGTGCTTCGTGCGCCTGCATATACCAGGATCATGCCGCGGAGCGCCTCAAAATTCGACGGTTCCTTCGCCAGCATGAATTCATACGCTTCTTTGGCAGACTGGAATTCTCCGAGTCTTATCGCACGCGATGCTCTCTCGAGCACGTCATCCTCACGGAAATACTCATAGTCGAATGTCACCCCGCAAAAAGGGCACTCATACATCTTCCGTGCTTCATTCACGATCAGCTGTCCGCCACATGTCGGACAGGTGTGCTTTTTTAAGTTAGAAATATTCTCAGCCATTTCCTTATCTCCTTATGTTACTATACTAATTTCCGGCGCACTTTACAACAAGAATGATCTTTCGGAAATACCTTTTCGTATTTGCATTGTCTCCTGCAAAATCACTCATCCCGGCGGCTTTTTCCTTCGCAGTTTTTCGCCGTGCTATAATAAATCCGAATAGTGCTTTTCGAGCCGTGGCGGGTCGGCCTGCCGCAGGCACCGGGAAGTCCTCTGAAAAGGAGACCGATATGCCGGACATCATCATCTGCGAAGACAACAAAGAGATCGGAGATCTGCTCTCCGCTTTTCTCAAGAAAGAGAACTACACCGTCGCCATCGCGCCGACCGGTGAGCGCGCGATCGAGCTTTTTGAGAAGTACGGCGCGAAGCTTCTGGTCCTGGATATCATGCTCCCGGGCATCGACGGATTTGCCGTCTTAAGTAAGATCCGTGAATCATCGAATACGCACATCATCATCGCCAGTGCGAAGAGCGATAAAGACAGCAAGCTCGAGGGCCTCGCGCTCGGCGCCGATGACTATATCGAGAAGCCATACGATATCGATATCCTGCTGGCAAAGATCAAGGGCGTCTTTAAGAGAAAATACGCCGTAGAGGAGATCATCGACGGGGACCTGCGCCTGAATACCGTGCAGCATACACTTACTGTCGGCGAAAAGCCCGTGGTGGTCACGGAGAAAGAGTTCGCCCTTCTTCAGCTTCTTATCGAGAATAAGAACACCACGCTGCGCAAGGAATACATCTTCAATAATATCTGGGGCAGTGACAGCGATTCCGAGATCCAGACGCTGACCGTCCACATCAAGTGGCTCCGTGAGAAGATCGAGAAAGATCCGAAGAATCCGAAGCACATCATCACCGTATGGGGCACGGGGTACCGGTATGAGTAAAGATCCGAAAAGCAATTCCGACAGCAGGAAAAATAGGGAACTCCTCCGGACCTACGGATCCGGCATGCGCCGTTTCCGGACGATCGCCTGCGTGATCCTGATCCTGGAGCTTCTTCTACTCGTGATATGCAATTTCCTGCTTCTCGGAAGCATGAAAAAGGACGCCGGAAGGCAGTACCGGGTGGACATATCCCGCGCATCGGATGATCTTAATCTCCTGATCGCACTCTCGAGTTCCGGACCGGTACAGGTGGATTTCCGCCGTGGAGAAAACCCGACAGATAACGATCCGCGTCTTTCCTTCGACATGGAGAAGTATCCTTCTCTTCTCCGCGTATCGACTTTCGATCCCGGTGCCATCATCAACAACGACTACGAGGTCCGCGACATCTGCGGCACCCTGATCTGCTTCGAGTATGAGATCAAGCCGGACATTCATCCCCTGATCTACATGAACGTGGGACTTCTTCTATCGATCATCATCACCATCTCGATCCTGTTCTATGTCGCAAGAAAGATCCTCCGCCCGTTCCATCAGATGAGCCGGTTCTCCGAGGAGCTCGCGCGCGGCAATCTGTCCGTCGCCATGAAAGAAGATAAGAACAAATTCTTCGGGCGCTTCCTCTGGGGTATCGATATGCTCCGGGACAACATCGAATCAAATAAAGAGCGCGAGCTCGAGCTGCAGAAGGAAAAGAAGACTCTGATCCTCTCTCTTTCCCACGACATCAAGACGCCTCTTTCCGCGATCAAGCTCTACTCCAGGGCGTTAAACGAAGATATCTACGATTCTGAAGAGCAGCGCCGCGCCGCCGTCGATGGCATCGCACACAATGCCGCCGAGATCGAGAAGTACGTCTCTGATATCGTCACCGCATCGAAGGAAGATTTCCTCAACCTGGAAGTCACGATGGGCGAGTTCTATCTCAAAGAAGTCATGGACCGTATCAAGGTCCTGTACGATGAGAAATTCCTGTCGCAGCGGACGGATTTTTCCATCTCCGATTACAGCAATGCACTTCTATCCGGAGATCCTGCCCGCCTCGAGGAGGTCCTCCAGAACATCCTCGAAAATGCGATCAAGTACGGCGATGGAAAATGGGTAAAGATCAGTTTTTCTGACGAAGAAGACTGCCGTCTCATCACGGTCACCAATAGCGGATGCAGCGTAAAAGAAGAAGAGATCCCGCATCTTTTTGAGTCTTTCTACCGTGCCTCTAATTCGGAAAAAGCACCCGGCTCCGGCCTCGGTCTTTATATCGCAAGGTCCCTCATGCGCATGATGAACGGCGACATCTTCGCGGCAAAAGAAAACACCGGGGATTTCTCCGTCACCGTCGTGGTGAAGAAGGCCTGATCCCCGGCGCTTCTTGCTGAAGCTGTTTCCTTTCTCCTCGGAGCACCTTTCTATTCTTTAGCGCCCCCAGCCTCAGCGTGCTTCAGTTTCCTTTCCTTTTTCGGGTAGTATGCTTATTTATTGTCCTCCGCAGCATCCGGCTCAGAGGCCTTATCTGCTTCCTGTGCTACCTTTTCTGCTTCCTGTGCAGCTGCCTGCTCCTTGACCGTCTCTGCAGCCTGCTCCGTTACTTTCCCACTTGTCTGAGCTGCTGCCTGAGCTGCCTGTGCAGCCTGACCTGCAGCCTGCTGCGCTTCCAGTGCTTTTCGACGGGCCTGAGCTTTTGCCTTCGCCTTCTTCACCTTGCTCCTGATCACGAAGAACAGGATCAGGAAGATAATGGCAGCAAGCAGGAATGCCCACCATCCGGAGATAAAGAACATGAGGATGCTCTCGAGGAAGCCGAGGAAGCTGTTCCATGATTCCTTCGCCTTCTTGGAAACACGAGTACCAAAGTCATCATCTTCCTTCGGTGCTTCTTTTTCCTTCTTGATCTCTTTCTCGGATACTTTATGGATCGTGACGGTCACATAGGAATATGCCACGTCGCTTTCGAGCATGCTCATCTGAGTTTTGATGTCAGAGATCGTCACTGCCAGATTACGGAGCTCACGCTGGATCTCCAGCGCGATCGCCTCATCCTGTGTCTCGTTATACTGCTTCATATAGCGGTCGTATTCCGCCTCGTAAATCTCCAGATCGTTCTTCAGTGTGCCGTATCTGGTCGCTACATTATCTACGCTCGAGTTCTTCGAACGAAGCGTTCCGATACCCTCTGTCGCAGAGACAAATGACTCATAGTATTCGGACGGGATACGGATCGTTGCCGTGTAGTAATAATCCTTATCCTCTTCGTCAATAATATATCTGCCGCTGCCGTTATTTCCATCCGACTGGCTTTCTCTTTCGATAAAACCGTGGAACTCCGCGATCTTCGTCTTCAGCGCAGTCAGAGACTCTTCAAAAGTCAGCGTGTCGATCGACATGGTACAGCGATACACCAGCATCTCTTTTGAAGCATCAGCCTTCACATCCTGACTATCTGTCGGTGCGGCAGGATCTGCCTTCTGATACATTTCATCTGCAGCTTCCCATTCAGCATCCGCGGAATAGTCCATCGAAAGATTCTGCTTCCCGTTTAAATTGGCAGCCGTTGTCTCGTATGCGATATCATCGTAATACTCATCTATCTCTTCTACAGTATCATTATGCTCCCTGGTAGATTTCTTCTTCGAATCAGATGACTTCTTCCCGCATGCCACGATAAATGAACCGCCGATCATCAGTGCCAGCATTATAGTAATGATTTTCTTCTTCATAAGATCCTTCTCCTATCGAATCGTTTCTGATAAATAGACGAGGCATCTTTTTCATCTGTTGCAACTTTTTCTAAATTTTTTCAAAACCTCTCCATCGGGCGTTCCCATCTAGAGCAGAGCTCTCTCAAACATCGTTCGTATCTCATTCATATCCAGCACCGAGCCATCTCCTTCAAATGTCGCCATCAGATTCAGGCCGAAGAATATCCCGCTCTTCCTGTACTCATCGATCTTTTTCAGAAACCTGTCTCTTCGATAGTCCGGATCATCCACAAGGCCAAAATGTTCATGATAGACCTCTCTTCTTCTTTTTTTATCCCACAGCGTAAAATCCGGTGCGTACACTTTCCCGTCTTTTGTCTTCACAACCTGCTCATACCGGTACGGGATCCCCATCTCATAAAACATATCCGCCAGAAACACTTCCGACTTCGACCTTACCATCTCACCACGTTTGGTCTGGTAGATCCTGTACTCCGAAAGGTAATTGCTCTGCCTGTATTTCTGCCCCGCCCATACTTCCGCCAATTCATCATCCGTCAGCAGTACCGGCTCCACCAGTGCTTTTCGAGCCGTACTCATCTTCGAATACACCATATCTGCTCTTTCTTTCTCGAGGAGGCCGATATACCGCCTTAGCTGGCTCAGCTCTTTTTCGATCCTCCGCCTTACCCGTTCAAGATAATCCTTCTTTATCAGCGCACGGACAAGTTCTTCGTTCTCCTTGGAGATATACTTCCCGCTCTGTTCTTTCGTGTCTTTTCGAAGATAGTATCGCGCATGCCCATTACAGGTAGTCGTTCTGATATGCCCGGATGGCAGATCTTCCAGCTCCATGAGTACTTGCTTATGCTTCTTTTCCAATTGCTTCATCCTAGCGTTCAGGTCATCAAGGAGTATCATGTTCCACCTCCGATTTATACGTAATCTGATGATAGTCTCAACCTCAGAAAGCTCGCAATATTTTATAGTACATATTTTATTGTTCTTACTTATAATCTGAAAAATCTCATAGCTAGTGCTTATAAACTCAGCCAAATTTCGCGATTTGAAGATTTTGTACTACTGTTTTTTTATGCCTGATAATCCGATTTTTCGATAATCGACTTTTTGGCTTATTGCTTGATAAGCCATATTTTGTTTTTTCATATTTTTGGATTATTCCCATCGAAAAGCACTTAAGCCATATTTCCATTTTCTCCAGTTATGGCTTACATCTAACTAATCCATTTTTGCATTTTTCTGATTTTTGGCTTATTCCTTCTCAAACCCCCATCAGCCATATTCTATATTTTTAGTTTTTCGGCCTACTTTCTCCCCTTCTTCCTCCCGAAAAGCACTCTCCCCCACCATTCCCGCACTCCTTTTCACTTCCCTCCCCACCCATTTAATGATTGTTTAATAATTCCCGCGGTAAGATGTAGTCACAGAATGAGAAACCGGGTCGGCGATTCCCTCCTAAACAACCGCCGCCGGCCCCCGGCCTCCTTCTTATAAAAAAGAATAAAAACACAAACCAACTACACCTCTCGAAAGGATAATAGAAAATGTTTTTCCGCATCCTGAAAAAAGAACTAAAAAAGAAAAAGGCCATGAACCTGATCGTGCTGCTGTTCATCACACTGGCATCGATGTTCGTAGGCGCCGGCCTCAATAACGTCATCTCTGTCATGAACGGTTCCGGAGCATATCTTGAGAAGGGCGGCGTCGGTGACTATGTCATCATCACGATGGGCAGAAATTCCATCGGCGCACTGGACGAGATGCTCGCGACAGAAAAAGCGATCGACGGTTACCGGCTCGACACCGCGATCTACGGCTCTCAGGACTCCCTGAGAAAAGGAGACGGAAGCAAAATCGAGACGAGAAATGTTCTCCTGATGCAGGATCTCTCCGCATCGACATTTCACTTCTTCGATGAAAATAATCAGACTCCAAAAGCACTTGAACCCGGCCACTGCTATGTTACCAGCAACTTCCTGGAGAAAAATGACATGAAGCCCGGTGACATCCTCGAAGTCGGACAGGGCGATGTAACTGTACGTCTGATCATTGACGGAAGATTGAAGGATGCACTTCTCGGATCCGCATTCATGGGTAACACCCGTATCCTGATGCATTCGAATGAATTCAACCAGTTCCTTTCCAACGAAGAGATCCGCACAAGCTACGCCGGTCAGATCTGCTGTATCGATACAAACGATGTTTCTGCAGTAGAGGAAGCAACCACGAAGTGTGACAACGTCAACTTCTCCCAGCCGAAAGACACTGTAGCCATGTGCTATGTTATGGACATGATCGTTGCCTTCATCGTGCTGATCCTCTCCGTCTGCCTGATCATCCTGTCCTTCGTCGTACTTAAGGTTTCGCTTTCGTTCACTATCTCGAAGGAATATAGAGAGATCGGCGTCATGAAGGCCATCGGTATCAAGAACAGAAAGATCCGTTTCCTGTATCTGACGAAGTATCTCGGACTTGCAATCGTAGGTTCCGTCCTTGGTTTCTTCCTGAGCATCCCGCTCGGCAAGGTCCTCCTTTCTTCCGTCACCAAGAACATGGTCCTTGATTCTGATCTCGGAATCGCGATCAACGCCATCGGCGCGATCGCAGTCGTCCTCACCATCGTGCTTCTTTCTTACCTTGCGACCCGCATCGTCAAGAAAGCAACTCCGGTCGATGCGATCCGCACAGGAAGCAGTAGCGAGCGCTACCATAAGAAGAGCAAGCTTCACTTAAGCCGCGCAAGAAGAACCGGTTCTTCGTCTTTCCTCGCGATCAACGACACCGTCAGCAGCCCGAAGCGCTATATCTCCATCGTCATCGCATTTACTCTGTGCATGCTCTTTGTCCTGATGCTGGTAAATACCACGAACACCATGCAGAGTGAAAACCTGATCAGTTCCTTCGGAACAAGAAGTGATCTTTATCTCGACAGTGTCTCCGAGTCCATGACCATCATGGGAAACAACATGGAGTATATGGAGAAATACTTCGATGAGAAGGACAGCAAGCTCGCTGAGCTCGGTCTCCCCGGTCACTTCTCCCAGGAATGGCAGTATAAATATAATGTCGAGTTCAATGGCAAGCAGAGCAAGATCGTCTGTGAGCACGGATTCAGAACGAGCTTCGAAGATCTCGTATTCACTTCCGGCACACGCCCGCAGAAAAGAAATGAAGTCGCGATCACAAAGCTGCTGAGCAAGGATCTCGGTGCCAAGATCGGGGACACCGTCACGATCGATTTCGGATCGGAGAAGCTCGACTGCATCGTCACCGCTTATTACCAGTCGTTCAATCAGCTCGGCCAGGTCATGCGCCTGCATCCAGATGCTCCTGTCGATCCGAAATACATGGCTTCGACCATGGCTTTCCAGATCACCTTTGACGATCATCCGAGCGCCAAAGTCATCGAAGAAAGAAAGGAGATCATCGCCGCGAATTTCACGAATGATTCCGTCGAAAACTGCGCGGAGTATGTCGCCTCCTGCATCCAGGTCGTACCCACCATGCTTTCGGTTCAGTACCTGCTTTTAGGGATCACGATCCTCATTGTTATCCTGGTCACGATCCTGATGGAAGTCTCCTTCATCGCCGACGAAAAGAGCCAGATCGCCCTTCTAAAAGCACTCGGTTTCAGAAGCAGGAAGATCTCGCTCTGGCACGTCCTGAGATTCGGAATCGTTTCCATCTTCGCCATGATCCTGGCCGCCGCACTGTCGATCCCGATGACGAATCTCTGCATCAGCCCGATCTTCGGCATGATGGGCGCCAGCAGGATCACCTACGCGATCAAGCCGCTTGAGGTCTTCCTTCTGTACCCCGGCATCATCGTGATCACCACCCTGATCGTCGCTTTCCTGACATCGCTTTCCACAAGATCGATCAAGTCGAGCGACACCGCAAATATCGAATAATACCACTGCAAAAGCACTCGTCCGCCGCCCCGGCGAGACCACAATTGGAGGATTATAAAAATGAAAAAAGTAATGGAAGTCAAAGATCTCTGCAAGACATACGTCATCGAGAAGCGTCAGAACAACGTCCTGAAGAATGTCAGTTTCGACATCGAAGAGGGCGAGATGATCGGCATCATGGGCCCGTCCGGCTCCGGCAAAAGCACTCTTCTTTATTCCATCTCCGGTATGGATAAGGCTACCTCCGGTGAAGTGATCTTAGATGGTAAGAACATCACCGAGCTCTCGGAAAAAGAACTCGCTTCCGTCCGCCTGAACGACATGGGATTCATCTTTCAGCAGATGTACATGATGAAAAACCTCACGATCATGGACAACATCCTGCTCCCCGCTGTAGAGTGCGAAAAGAGCAGTGAGACGAGAAAAGAAAAGGTCGCACGCTGCGAAGAACTGATGAGAAAACTCGGTATCATCGAGATCGCCGATAACGATATCAACGAGGTATCCGGCGGCCAGCTCCAGCGCGCCTGCATCGCCAGATCCATGGTCAATAACCCGAAGATCCTCTTCGCAGATGAGCCGACCGGCGCGCTGAACCGCCAGTCCTCCGCCGAGGTCATCAGCGAGATCGAGAAACTGAATGCCGAAGGAACGACCGTACTGATGGTCACCCATGATGCGAAGGTCGCTTCCCGCTGCTCCCGCGTCCTCTATATCTCCGACGGCAACATCAAGAGCGAATACCGTATGCCGGAAGGCCTCTCCGACAGAGACAGAGAACGTTCCCTCAACAACTGGCTGATGGAACTGGGCTGGTAATAGTAAAAAAAGAAAGTTTTCTCGTGCTGTCCTCGGCTTCGCCTGCGGAGGCACTTCGAAAACTTCTTTTTTTACCCGTGGGGTGTCTCTCGCGGTATTCTTTCTTTTCGTGACTCGCTCCCGCGCATTTTTCCTCTCGTGGGGTGGCGCCCGCGGATTCACTTTGAATCTTCTTTGGGGCATTTAAAAAGGGAAATGTGTAACCTTTGAGTGGCGAGTTTTGCGCGAGCAAACTGTTTGAAGCCACGAGATGTTACACATTTCCCTTAAATTATTGAACCAAAGAATCACATCATAGTGTTCTTGAGGATGCTCAGCAGATCAGATCCGTCGATGCCATCGCTGATGTCGAGTCCGCCCTTATCAGACTTCTTCGGCTCTTCGACCTTGTCATCTTCATCCTTCATGAACTTCTTGAAGAAGCCGCCGAGGAAAGATCCATCATCATCCGACTTGGCTGCCTTCTCGCGCTCTTCTGCTTCCTTCGCGATGGACTCCGGAGAATCCGGCTTCGCCAGAGACGAAATAGAAGAAAGAACGGACGGTGCGATCGAAGAAAGGAGCTGGTTGGACTGGCCTACATTGATGCCTGCCTTCTTCGCGATGGAAGAGATGAAATCTTCTTTATCATCACCCATGATCTTGCCGATGATCTTATTACCGTCTTCCTCATCCGCATCCTTGATCTGAGAGGAAACTTCTCTATCATCCTCATGCTGGGAAAGCGCACCGAGAAGTGACTTTGCACCATCGGAGGAAGAAGCATTCTTAGTCATAGAACCGATCAGAGAAGGGATCGCCGAGGAGAGTGCTTTTTCAATCTGATCCGGATCGACACCGACCTTGCCGGCCAGAGCGCCCAGAGACGAATTTGACGTCAAACTCTTAAGAATCGTACTTACAAGATCCATAGGAAACACCTGCCTTATTCATAAATTAGATACCATGATTTTACCACATTTACAGCTTCGCAAGCAGGCTCCTTGTTTGCAGGTTTCTTAAAAATGCTTCTTACAGCTTCACGCGCAGGATCCTTGAGAGGAAACGGCGGACCCACGGGCAGCCGGCACGCTGGATATCCAGATTGTGATCGCCGAATCGGACGAGCGTGGAGAGTTCTTTTTCCGTGATCTCGCCGGAGCCGAATTCCGCCTTCTTACGGATCGACTCGGCCACGCGCGATGGCGGCGCCTCAAGGATGGAATTGTGCATCGCGAAGTACGACGTATAGATCGAAGCTTTCTTATTCATCGATGCCCTTCTTATCCTTATCTTCCAGAAAAGCACATATCCCAGACGCAGAAGCAGCACGAAAAGCACTACGCTAACGACCGTGACGGTCACCGGATGTGTCGCGATCTTCGTAATGACCGGCGGGATCACGTTCTTCGGTGCTTCTTCCGATTCCAGAGGAACCGGTGTCGGGGTCACCGTCGCCGCCGGTTTTTTCACCGGCTTCGGCTTCGGTTTCGGCGTCGGAGAGAGGCGGTAGTCATAGTCCATATCACCATATTCTTTTGCGATGGCATACGCGTTATAGTAGCTTGCCGCGATGCCGTTGCCGGGTGTCGGATCATCCATGACCCAGCCGTAATCCGGGTCGAAGAACTCGATCCAGGCATGGGCATCTTTCATGCTGACTTCATGTCTGGTGCTGTTGAGGTCAAATCCTACCAGATAGCCGCTGACATATCTCACCGGTACGCCGATCATGCGAAGGAGCGTAGCAGCCGTGGTTGCATAGTGCACGCAGAAACCGCTCTGGCTCTGTGTCATGAACCACGTCACAAAGTCTGCTCCCTCCGGCGGATACGGTGTCTGTGCATCGTACGGGTGAAGGTTTCTGACGTACTCGATCACGGTACCGACCTTCTCCGCCGTCGTCATCTCGCTCTTTCCTTCCAGAAGATCCTTATACCATGCCGGCAGCATTCCGCTGTCGAGGATGCCGTTTTTCGTTTCCTCCGGGACCTCCAGACAGGTGCCGTACACCTCGTCGAGGTACTCTTGATTCCACTCCGGCGTCCGCTTCTGCGGTATCATATTAAATGCGTAGTTATAGACTGTCTCCCCCGGATTGAGGACACACTCCGTCAGGTTCCAGGTCGTCCGTACAGCGATATGCGCACTGGCATACCGGCTCTCGGGAGACAGATAGAAATGATCCGCATATTCGGGAACCAGATATACCGGGATCGGCACATACGGCTGTACCGTGAGGACATAGTCCGCTTCCGATCCTTCGATCTCGGACATATTCAGGATGTATGCATCTTCGGGCTTGCTCTCGCCATAGTAAGCCGTCCGCCAGCCTTCCTTTTCGAGCAGCTCCATACTCGTACACTTAAGATAGATCATTCTGCCCGTATTTCTGACCTGATGATTCTCCGTATCGTTATAGTAACGGAGAAGCTTCATGAGCTTGATGTCCGGCGGGTTAAAGAATCCGACCTTGCTGAAATCCTCCGAGGTGACTTTTGCTTCGGTGGGTTCTTCGTCATCTTCATGCGCGATGATGGCACCCTGAAAGCCCACCTCAGGTTCGTCGTCCTTCTTCGATCTTCCGGTCAGATCCCCGAACGGGAGCCTGCTTCCGATCTCATCGAAGAACTCCTGAATCTGCGTGAAGTGTCTCTCGGCGAGCTTGTCCTTGTCATATCTCGATATCGGGAACAGCGCACTGAACAGGGCACACAGGATGACCACCGGCGCCGAGATCTTCAGCATCCTCTCATCGACGGTATCGTCTCCGAGACGCCGCACGAACTGGAAGATCAGAAGTATCACGATGCCGCCGACTGCCAGCACACATGGCCACTCCTTCGGCGTCATAAAAGTGATGACCGTCGTGCAGAAGAAGAACGGGATATACCACACAAGCGACAGCAGGATATTCTTTCTTCTTTCCACCACCAGCGTCGTGAAAAATGCCGGGATCAGGTTGATCAGCAGCATCAGCAGCGTGATCGGACGGGCGATGGCTTCGAGTTCTTTTGGATCGGTATAGACCGGCTCCAGCTCGTGAAAAGCATGCTTCTGGAGGATCGAGTATGCGTAGTTGACCTCAGTCTGGACGTTCATAATATCGAGTGAACAGATGAACAGCGCCACCATCCCCAGAAATGCCGCCAGCACGAACGGTACGGACTTGCTCTCAGAGGCATGGCAGTAGGACATTCCCCAGCTGATCAGTCCCAGGAACAGGACGAATACGAAGAGATCGGCCTTGAGTCCGTAGGTCGTCATCATCATGAACGAGAATCCTGTCCCGAGCATGGTGGAAAGGATCACCGAGAAGATCATCGTCAGGGTCGTCGGGCGCGATGTCTTTCTGACCGCGCTGACCAGCGTGACGGAAGCGTGGCGCTTCTTCTTGAGCTCCTTCTTCCGCTTCTGCTCCTCCATCGCGAGCTGCTCGGCTACCGACGCCTGTGCTTTTTCCAGGCGGTTCTCCGTGAGTTTCTTTTTATTTTTTCCGGAATTCCCTCTACTCATCTTCCAGGTCCTCCGGTACAGGCATATGCAGGATCTCGATGATCGCCCGGTCGAGGTCCTCGTGCGTCGCGACATCGAAGGCGATCTCCTTCCGCCCGGACGGCAGCACACGGATCCTGTGTTCGATGTCGTGCGTCAGCAGATATTTCGACGTGAAAAGCACTTCTCCCAGATGATGGTCGAGTTTCTCCCGATCCCTCGTGAGCGGCAGATAGAGTCTGGAATGGCCGAAGGTCTCCTCCTGCGATTCCTTGATCATGAGCCGGTCCTTCTTCGCGGAGAGCTTCCAGTGGATACGCTTGACCGGATCTCCCGCGACATACTCGCGGATATCGTAGATCTCCGCATTCGGGACATTCGACTTCTGGAGTCCTCTGGCCTTAAAGCCGCTTAAGTCCGGCATCGCGGGCGGGATGCACGGGGTCGGCAGTACCACGACTTCGCCGGCCACTTCCATCGTCCTCGGGATGAAGATCAGCCCGAAAATGTCATAGATCCGGACCTTTGCCGAGGTAAAGCGATATGTTCCGCAGTGGTCCGTTTTCAGGATGACACTGTCGGTCGTGCAGCTCTGGGACAGAAAACGGATCATGCTCACTTCGCCCGTCATCGTCTCGATAAGCTTGATTTTTACGGAATAAAGTGCGAACGGAAATGCTTCGACACCTGAGGATGTGAAGGAGATCTCCGTCTCCTCACCTTTTAGTACTTTTCGAAAAGCATCCGCTTCAAGATGCAGAAACATCGCGGACATCACGCTGATCAGGATCGCGATCGGGAGGATCGAGATCACGACGATCAGGATGAACCAGGATAGCCACATCTTATAAAAAAGGAAAAACGCGACAGCTCCCAGCAGAGATAGAATGTAGATCACCCAGCTCCGCAGCATAAGTATTATTCCTTCGGGATCTGTGTTGTCTTGATAATTTCTTTCGCAATCTCCTCGGCGGTGATCTCTTTAAATTCCGCCTCCGGAGTAAGTATCATTCTATGGCACATAACAGCAGCAAATACGGCCTGTACGTCATCCGGGATCACATAATCGCGGTCGGTCATGTAGGCGTGTGCTTTTGCCATAGCGGTAAGCGCCAGCGAAGCACGCGGACTTCCGCCTCTTGCCAGCATCTTGTGATTTCTCGTTCTGTCCATCAGGGCGACGATATATTTCAGTACTCTGTACTTGACGTACATTTTCGAGGTCTCCTCCTGCATCTGAAGGATGTCCTCCAGCGTGCAGATCGGCGAGATCTCGGAAAGCGGGTTGGCACCGTTCTGACGGTTCGCAAGCATCTCGATCTCACTGTCCTGGGAAGGATATCCCATCGATGTGCGGATCATGAAACGGTCCATCTGGGAGTCCGGCAGGAGCGACGTGCCCGATGCGCCGGACGGATTCTGTGTAGCAATAACGACGAACGGCTTCGGCAGATAATACGTATTGTCATCCACCGTGACCTGACCTTCTTCCATCGCTTCGAGAAGCGCCGACTGGGTACGGGAGGAAGCGCGGTTCAGCTCGTCCGCCAGGAAAAGATTATGGAAGACCGCACCCTTCTGATACTTCATCGTGTGCGTCTCCTGATCCAGCAGCGAGAAACCGGTAATATCGGAAGGAAGCACATCAGGAGTGAACTGGACACGTCCGTAGTCCATGCCCATCGTCTTGGCAAAAGAAACCGCCATCGTCGTTTTTCCGACGCCCGGGACGTCCTCCATAAGCACATGGCCGCCTGCCAGAACGCTCTGAAGCGTCAGGCGGACGACCTCGTCTTTGCCCACGATTACCTTTTTAACTTCATCAATGATCTGAGTGGTTTTCTCGCGCATAGTTCATAAATGATCTGCCCCCGGAGAGTTTCCTCCCCGGGGGCAGAATTCCTTTTTTTATATTTTTAGACTCTTTCGATTGAAGCGATGCAGGAGTTGTAGAGCTCCATGATCTTTGCCTCTTTTGCAGAATCAAGGTTAGCGTCCATGAACAGGCAGAATACATAGCAGTCGCCTGTTTCCTTATCCAGGATGACATGCATCGGGAGCTTCTTGGCAGCGCCCTGATATGTTCCGGAGATCACGATATCTTCGTAATAATCTTTGTCACCGCCGTCGGCCTTGGTGCAGGACTCGAGTGTACCGTTACCGAACTGCTGTGCCAGCTGCTTGTTGAACTCATCGAGTGTTGCCTCGCAGCCGAAGCTCTGAAGCTGGGACGGAGTCATCATATGCTGCTTGTAGATCATGACGAAGTTATCCATCTTCTGCTGATCCTCGAAGAAGTACTGATAGATCGACTTCTCCAAGTACTGCCATTCCTTAGAGAAAGAATAGGTGTAAGATCCTACAGTGTGCTGCACTCTGTCACCGAGATCCTTAGAGGTCGGAGCAGCGGTATCAGAGGTCTCTGCTTCTGTGGTAGTAGTTGTGGTCTCTTCCTCTGTGGTAGTAGTTGTGGTTTCTTCTTCAGTAGTAGTTGTCGGCTCTTCAGTTGTGTCTTCTGTAGACTCTTCTGTAGTAGCCTTAGTCTTCTTAGTCTTCTTTGTCTCTTCGTCAGTCTCGTCTGTCTCTTCCGTCTCTTCTGTCTCTTCTGTTTCCTTGTCCTTCTTGCTTCTCTTCGTCTCCTTCGAAGATCCGCAAGCTGTAGCAATGACTGCGACAGACAGAACGGTTGCCAATACTGTGATCAGTTTACTCTTTTTCATTTTTTCTTTTTCCTTTCCCTTTCTACAGGATGGTCTATGCAGTTAAATTCTCCTTTTTTGCATATCCCATTGTTAATAACAGTTCGCATTATATCACGTTTTTTAAAAGATTAGTATTTTAATTCTTCCGAATAAATATACCTATTTTGCTAAGTAGTTGGGATTCCCTTAACCGAAAAAGGAGCTGCTCCATTAAATACGGAACAGCTCCTCAGTACTGTTTTTTCTTTTAGAAAAGCACTCTTCCCTCAGTTCGTTCTCTGGATCGTAGACAGGCAGGAGTTGTAAAGCTCCATGATCTTTGCCTCGGTAGCAGAATCAAGATTCGCATCCATGTACATACAGAATACATAGCAGTCACCTGTTACCTTGTCGAGGATAACACGTATCGGAAGTTTCTTAGAAGCGCCCTTATATGTTCCGGTGATCACGATATCTTCGTAGTAATCCTTGTCACCGCCGTCTGTCTTGGTGCAAGACTCGAGTTTTCCGTTGCCGAACTCAGCGACCAGCCCCTTATTGAATTCATCAAGTGTTGCCTCATATCCGAAGGTCTTCATCTGATCCGGTGTCATCATATGCTGCGTATAGATCATCATGAAGTTATCCATCTTGTTCTGATTCTCGAAGAAATACTGATAGATCGACTTCTCCAGATACTGCCATTCATTCGAGAATGCATAGGAATAGGAGCCGACAGTGTGCGATACCATGCCGGAAGGAACAGACGCCGTCGTTCCGGTCGGGTCAGAAGTCTGAGCGGGAGTCGGCGTTGCCGGTGCACCGTCTTCTCTCGTGATCGTCGGGATGCTGGAATTATATACCTCCATATTTTCCGCTATCGTTCCGGAATCAAGATCTGCATTCATGAATATGCAGAATACATAGATATCACCGGTTACCTTATCCAGGATGATGTGCATGGGCATCTTCTTTTTCTTTCCCTGATAATTCACTTCCAGTTCAATATCTTCCCATGTTTCTTTGTCGTTTCCGTCGTTCTTCTCGCAAGAAACGAGTGTTCCGCCTCCGAATTCTTTCAGGAGAGACTGGTTCAGTTCATCGAATGCCTTATCATATCCGTAGGACGAAAGCTGGCCCGGATCCATCAGATTTCTTTCATAGACCATCATGAATGTTTCCGCATCATTCAGATCCTTAAAGAAATACTGGTATCCATTTGATTCGGTATGGAACCACTTTGAGCTTACCTTATAAGAATATGTACCGATCCTATAATCCTTCATATCCAAAGGAGAAAGAGTAGTAGGTGCAGAAGTGGTAGTGGTAGTGGTCGGCTCTTCTGTCGTTGTGGTCGTCGAAGGCTCTTCCGTCGTATCGTCCGTCTCCTCGGTCGTCTTCTTCGTCCTCTTTTTCGTCGTTTCCTCGGTCTCTTCAGATGACTTTTTGTTCAGTGCGAAGTATGTTACCGGAGCGGCGACCGCGCCAACCGCAAGGATCGCGATAATGACCCATGTCAGAGGCTTCTTCCAGATGCTCGTTTTCTGCGGCTTGCTTTCTGTCACCGGAGCCGGGCTGGATGTATATCCGCCGGATGTGCCCACAGAAGAGGAGCCGGCCGGCTTAAAGGGTGACGGAAGCGCCGGGGAACCGACAGATGGTGCCGCGGAAGTCTGGGATACCGGCTGGAAAGCAGACGATCCCGTCGAAGAAGGAACAGCGGCCGGAGCCGGTTCTTCATTTACGGAAACAGTAGAAATAGAAGAATAATCCACGCCGGTATTTCCGGTCGAAGAGAATCCGGTAGAAAACGCGGGGGCTGACGTAGCAGAAGCTGCAGAAGACGCTGCGGCAGCGATAGGAGGAACTGCTATAGAAGGTGCAGTTGCTTTTCCCGTAATGGCGTCCGCAAAAGACTTCATGTCCGGGAAACGGCCGGAAGCCTGCACGGAGAGTGCTTTCATCAAGGCAGCATTGGCATAGTCCGGGATAGCGATCCCAAGGTCTGCCGGGGACTTAAGTGTATCTTCATGGACACGCTCGATCGCATCCGGCGGCATCACGCCTGTGATGACCAGATACATCGTCGCAGCCAGCGCATATTCATCGGACCACGGGCCCTGGTTACCATGCTTTCTGTACTGCTCCTCCGGAGCGAATCCGTGCTTTAAGATGATCGAGCGGCTCTTGACCGAATCGACGGAAAGACGGGCCGCGCCGAAGTCGAGAAGATGTGTCGTCCCGGTCTTCGTGACGAGGATATTGTCCGGGCTGATATCACGGTGCAGAAGATCGTTGTCATGAACGACAGCGAGGGATTTCATCACCGGAAGCAGAAGGTCTCTGGTCTCTTCGAAGGAGAGCTTGCCGCCTTTGGAGGCGGTATATCTCATGAGATCGACACCATCGATATACTCCATGACGAAGTACGCGGTACCGTTCTCTCTGAAGAAATCGTGCACGGTAACGATATTCGGGATCTTACGGAGCTTGGCGAGGATCCTGGCCTCATCGAGGAACTTCGTCGCGCCGGAATCAAACTGCGCCTGCTCGTCCTGGGAGCTTACAGTCATCGTGTAGTGGTCATTATCACGGATCGCGATACCGGACGGCAGGTACTCTTTTACGGCCACGGGAGTCTCCAGCGTCATATCCATCGCCAGATAGGTAACGCCAAATCCGCCTACACCCAGTACTCTTCCCGTCAGATAACGTCCATTCAGGATCGTTCCGATCGGTAGTGCGATCGCCGGGTGCTTCGCTGTTGCGATGTCAAAACCGCAGCGCGGACACGGACCTACGCCATTATGCTCACCAAAACATCCATAACAAAGTTTACTTGTATCCATACCCATCCTCGTTTTGTCAGCCTCTATTATCCGATAGTCAGCCTCTATTGTCCGACATACATATTATGCCCCATATTACGGGTATTATATCACACTACACATTACATTATCGACAACTACCCTTTTAGGGTATAGAATATTACGCGAATCGACTTAAGAAACGGGGTAATGATATATGATCCAATCAAGGACACATAACTGCGGCCAGCTCCGTCTTCCCGATATCGGAAAGACCGTAACACTCGTTGGCTGGATGGAAAATATGCGTGAGGTCGGAAGCAATCTCGGCTTCGTAGTATTGCGTGACTTCTACGGCACGACACAGATCGTTCTGGAGACCGAAGATAAGGTAAAAGAACTGAAAGCGATCAATAAAGAGTCCACGATCCAGGTCACCGGTGTGGTCAGAGAGAGATCCTCGAAGAACCCGAACCAGGACACAGGCGACATCGAGGTCGTTCCTTCCGAGGTAAAAGTACTCGGCCGCTGCCGTTATAACGAACTTCCTTTCGAGATCAACCACTCCCGTGAGGCAGATGAGAATGCCCGCCTGAAGTACCGTTATCTCGACCTCCGTAATCCGGACGTCAAGAAGAACATCATCCTCCGCTGCAACGTAGTTGCCGCTCTCCGTAAGGCCATGATGGACCATGACTTCCTCGAGATCACCACTCCGATCCTCACTGCTTCTTCTCCGGAAGGCGCACGTGACTATCTTGTTCCTGCAAGAAAACACCCGGGCAAGTTCTATGCTCTCCCGCAGGCTCCCCAGCAGTTCAAGCAGCTCCTGATGACCTCCGGTTTCGACAGATATTTCCAGATCGCTCCGTGCTTCCGTGATGAGGATGCCCGTGGCGACAGATCTCCGGGAGAGTTCTACCAGCTCGATATGGAGATGGCTTTTGCGACACAGGAAGACGTCTTCTCCATTATCGAGGATGTACTCCCTCCGATCTTTGCCGAGTACGGCACATATAACCGTGCTTCCGGTTCCCCGTTCGCCCGTATCCCGTATCTCGAGGCGATGGAAAAGTACGGTACCGATAAGCCGGACCTCCGCATCGACCTGACTGTACAGGATGCCACCGATGTTCTTAAGGACTGCGGCTTCCCGCCGTTCGCCGGAAAGACTGAAGATGGCGCAGACACAGACGTACGCATCAAGGCTGTCGTCATCTCCGACTTCAAGGAGTCCAGAAAATTCATCGATAAGAACATTGCGGATATCGAAGTCCAGTCCGGAAATAAGTCCTGCTGGTTCAGAATGGATGAAAACGGAGAGATCGTCGGCGGTATCGCGAAGTTCGTCACTCCGATCAAGGACGCTGTCGTCTCCGCTCTCGGCATTAAGCCGGGGGACCTCGTCGTCATGTCCTGCGGCAAGCTTCTTACCGCACAGAAGACAGCCGGCGTAATCGTAAAGACATTCGGCGCGACTGTTCCGGGTCATATGGATAAAGAGCAGTACGCTTTCTGCTGGATCGTTGACTTCCCGATGTACGAGATCGGCGAAGAATCCGGCGAACTCGAATTCTGCCACAATCCTTTCTCCATGCCGTCCGGCGGTCTTGAAACATTGTTAAAAGCAGAAGCCGGAGAGATCGATCCGCTGTCCATCACCGCTGATCAGTACGACCTCGTCGTAAACGGTGTCGAGCTTTCTTCCGGTGCGGTCAGAAACCACGATCCGGAGATCATGATCAAGGCCTTCGAGATGGTCCGCCTCGGCGAAGAAGATGTGAAGGCGAAGTTCCCGGCGATGTATAACGCATTCTGCTACGGTGCACCGCCGCATGCCGGTATCGCTCCGGGCGTAGACCGTATGGTCATGCTCCTTGCCGGTGAAGACACGATCCGTGAGATCATCCCGTTCCCGATGAACAAGAACGCACAGGACATCATGATGGACGCTCCGGGCTATGTTACCGACAAGCAGCTCGCTGAGCTTCACATCAAGACTGTACCGGTAGAAGAATAAGCTCTTACGGCGAAAAATAGTACGAAGCAACATTAGCCACCTCGTAAATCTATACGAAGGTGGCTAATTCTTTTCGCTTATCCTTTTCACATTTACCCGAATCAACGGATCTACAAAATCGAGGGATCGATCAGTCTTTCTTTCCAGAGATCTTCTTCAGCTTGATGCAGCAAACGATGCCGATCGCCATCAGTATCACGATGAGTGTCCAGCGCGGGAACTCGATCTCCGCAGAGATGTCGCCCGTCTTCGGCACCGGATCGGTCGATGGTGTATTCTCCGTAGCCGGCGCCTGCTCTGTCGAAGGTGCCGCATCCACGGAAGGAAGCGGATCGCCGGCATTTGCTTCCGCCGGATCGTTGACCGCTGCTTTATCCACCGTAGGATTCGTGCCCGTTACCGGTTCCTGACCATTCAGTGGCGGATCCGCAATCACCGAACCTCTGCCCTGGTTGCCCGATACCATTCCCTGAGACACACCATGAGAGCCGATCTGGGATTCACCCTGCGAGCCCGTGCCATTGTCCGGACGGACCAGCGGCGGCGGGATCACTTCGTTACTTGTATCCACCTCGAATACCGCAGTGAGCGTATGATCACCGGAAACCACATACGTATCTCCCGGATAGTACTCCGAACCCTTCCAGTAACGGAAAATGAAGCCCTCCTTTGTCGGCGCCGCCGGCACAATGATCGTCGAGCCTTCTTCTGCCTCGATCTCGATCACACCGGTCCTTCCGGCGAGCGTACCGCCGCCCAGATCGAAGCTGATCGTACGGATCGGCTTGGGTTCCTGCTGCACCGGCAGGTCTTTATATGTCGCTGTAATTTCCACATCCGACGATGGCATAGTGAAGGATGTCTCTTCCTTATTCTCCTCCAAAAGCACTATTCCACCGCGTTTTACTTCCCACTTATCAAATTCTTTTCCATCTTCCGCTTTCGCCGCCTTGATCGTCACAGTCCCGCCCGCAGTTGCAGAAGTTTTGTCGGACGATCCGGAGTTCACAGTGATGTTGTAGGTCGTTACCGAAACAGCATCTTTGTACGTGGCAGAGATCTCGACATCTCCTTCCGGCATCACGAATGATGTGACATTGGAAGAATCATCGGAGAGCACGATCTCACCATACTCGACGACCCACTTATCAAATTCCTTGCCGGGCTCCGGTTCATCTGCAGTGATGATCACGTTCTCGCCGGAAGCGACCATCTCCTTATCCGCAGCACCGGAATTCACGGTGACGAGATACTCCTTCGGCGGGATCGTCTTATATGTCGCGGTTACTTCGACATCCTCGGCAGGCATGGTGAAGGATGCCGTGCCGGATGTCTCGTCCGAAAGCGTGACCGATCCGGACTGGATCACCCACTTATCGAACTCTTTACCTTCTGCCGGAGCTTCCGCGGTAAGTGTTACCGTCTCGCCGGCTTTCGCCGCCAGTTCTGAAGATGCGGATCCGGAAGCAACTGAGGCCGCTCCCGAATTGACCGTTACCTTATACTCCTTCGGCGGGATATTCTTATATGTAGCCGTGACTTCGACATCTCCCTCCGGCATCACAAACGAGGTGACACTTGCGGAAGTATCAGAGATCTTGACCTCACCGGAGTTCACTACCCACTTATCGAATTCTTTTCCTTCTTCCGGAGCCGCTGCCGTAAGCGCAACTGTCTCGCCTTCCGCAGCTTGATCCTTGTCGGAAGATCCTCCATGTACCGTGACCGCATAGACCGTCGGAGGCACATATGCAGCTTTGTATGTTGCTGTAACTGAGACGCTTCCTTCAGGCATCACGAAGCTTGCAATACTTGCAGACTCATCCGTTATCTTGATCTCACCGGAATCCACGATCCACTTGTCGAACTCTTCTCCTTCTTCGGGAGCCGCCGCTGTGATCACAACTGTTTCACCGGCTGCCGCCTCTGCTTTATCGGAAGATCCGCCATGCACTGTGACCACATATTTCTTCGGCGGGATATTCCTGTATGTTGCAGTCACTTCCACATCACCGGAAGGCATCGTGAATGTCGCCGTAGAAGCGCCGTCATCGGACAGACGGACGGCTCCAGTGTTGACCACCCACTTGTCGAATTCCTTGCCTTCAGCAGGTGCATCTGCCGTGAGTGTGATCTTCTCACCCGCTGCTGCTTCTGCCTTATCGGATGAACCTCCGTTCACAGTAACGCTATACTTCGTGACCGGAATGTCCTTGTATGTTGCTGTTACTTCTACATCGCCGGCGATCATCTTGAACGTCGCCTTCGAAGTGGAAGCCGAAGACAGTGTGACCGATCCGGACCGGATGACCCACTTATCGAATTCTTTTCCGGCTTCCGGTTCCGCAGCGGTGATCGTTACGGTCTCCCCTGCGATCGCTGTCTTCTTGTCAGCCGTTCCGGAGTTCACCTTGATCGAATAAACGATGTCCTTATAGGTCGCTGTGACTTCGACGGCTTCCGCGGGCATCTTAAATGTCGCTGTTTCCGAGGATGCGTTCGTGAGTCTGACTGAGCCGGAATTGACGACCCACTTATCGAACTCTTTTCCGGCAGCTGCTTTTCCTGCCGTGAGCGTGATGGTCGATCCTGCCGGGGCAGAGATCACATTCGCAGCACTACCTGCTGTGCCGGATGTCTTTTGTGCTGTTCCGCCGTGCACTGTTACACCGTATGTTTCCACCGGCGCGCTCCAGGTGCTCACCAGTTTCAGTCTGTTTGTCGGCAGATTGTTCTTGTTGTCGAACCGCACGGTCGGGTCCGCTTTTGCCATCGCGAGCTTATTGTTGACGTCATACATCGCCAGGCAGATGGTCGCATCCTCCGGGAGCTCTCCCTTATAGGTGAAGAGATATGCGCGTATGTCTCCGTCGTGAAAAGCACCCTTTTTGATCAGTACCGGTTCGCCGAAGTTTTCGATCTTGTTTCCGTCTGCATCCGTGATCTCCGCACAGAGTCGGATATCGAAGAATGCCGGTGCCACACCTTTATTTTCGATCACGACTTTGAGCTGGTTTCCGGATCTCTTTGCGGAGGTGACAGAGAAGTCGTAGCCGAGACGGTTGCACATCTCATCGATGATCGTCTTCTGCTCACTATAGAAGTTTGCGCTTCCCGTGCCGTCCTGATCGAGTGCATAGATCGACAGGTGCGGGATCTCGATGCTTTCACGGAAGCGGTCCTTTGACCAGCGGAGATCGCCCTTGGAAGTATCGACATTTTTCATGTTGGAATACGGGCCCCAGTTATCCGCCATCGTCATGACATTATCTTTATATGCCTGGACCAGTTCCCACTCAGTATTTTTCGTCTTGATGAGTCCGTTATTTCTCTTGGCAAAGCCGAGGGAATCCGTGTAGTCATACAGTTCTCTTGCGTCGCAGAAAACGCTGCACGTGGTCTTCGTGAATTTCGATGCGATGAAGTCAAACATATCCTTCTGCACTTCAACCGAAGGAAGATCATTGCCGTCAAATTCACCCGTATGCCATTCGCCCATGTTGCCGAATGCGCGGATCTCCATATATTCCAGACGCGGATCTCCGTTATACTTCTTCGCGAGCGCCGAGATGAATTCCTTATAGTACTTGATGTACGTCGGATCGGACCAGTTCGGGACCTTGATCTTGAAGGTCTCGCCCTTTCGGGTATAGTTGACCAGATCCTGCTTGGCGCCCTTGTCATAGACCCACTGCGGGACGAAGTTATGCCGCGCGCCGTAATCCGATTCATCGTCAGTGTTCGAGGTCGTAAACGGTACGATACGAAGTCCGTATGTCATGTCCGCCTGTTCGCAGGCCCTAAGCATCTCGTCGATCTTCGAGAAGTCATATACGCCTTCTTCCGGATTCAGATCCTTCCAGAAAAGCACATCGCTGACGATCGTTACGACATCCCAGGAGTGATTGTTATTCGATCCGCCGATACCGTTCGGGTGCTGTCCTTCGTACAGCATGAGCGGGTTATAGACTGTATTTACGAATCCTTTGTGCGGGTTCTTGACCGGCTCGCCAGCCAATTCCGTCTGGTAGATCTCCTCTGCGGAAGCGTCGAAATCCGGATACGGATCAGAGTAGGTCGGCCATGCCTTTGCCTTCGGGAAAAGCTGGCTGGCCACGATCTCAGCCATCATGTCGGCACCCGTGGCGTTCGGATGCACGCCGCCTTCTTTACAGTAGTAGTTCTTCGCAATTGCCTGTGTTCTCGAAAGAAGGATCTCGAGCCACGGACGGAAAAGGTCGATGACCTTTACGTTCTCAGATGCAGCAAGTGCATCCAGTTCATCGCTGAAGTATTTCTTCGTAAGGACCGGATAGTAACCCGCGTCACTTACATCACCGTTTTCTTTTACGACATAGACCTCCATTCCGCGAGCCTTCGCCCGTTCGATCAGGTTCTTCATGTTCGTGATGTATTTTCCGGCATCGATCGGGTCACCATTTGATGTGTAATCCCTGTACTCATCGCCGTAGTCGTTGATGCCGTGCGACAGCACCAGGATATCTCCGGCCTTTCCGTACTTCTCGATGACCTTGAAATATTTATCGACCATATCCTGCGTTCTGCATCCGCTGATGGAGATATTCCGGATATCGTATTTATCGGTGTCCACATAGTTATGGAGATATTCACCCCAGCCGCGCTGCGGGTTCTCGAGCTTGTCCGTATTGTAGTAGGTGCAGACGGTCGAATCACCGCAGAGCCAGATGGTCGGACGTGTCGCTGTTCCCGTGGATACCTGCTCGATCTCGACGGTGCAGAGCGACCATTCAGACCCTACACCGGAGGATGCGTAGATATTCAGCTGTCCGTCCGTGACCGGGATCGTGAAGGAATCGGTCGCGGCAAATCCCTCCATGAAGAGGAGCTGTTCCACGCCCTCCGCGTTGATGATCGCTTTTCCGATATTACCTGTCGTTACCGTGATCTTATATACACCCGGCTCCAGATCGACCTGCAGATTTCCATATCCGCCGACGAAGTGGATCGCATCGCTCAGCGCGCCTGCGCCCGGAGCTTCGACATCTTTCGCCAGATTGGTCTGCCCGATGCCGTAGCCTTTTTCCGCCGTGTATTTATCCGATGCGGATACTCCGATGTAACCGGATGCCGTGCCCCTGCCGCCCAGGTCGAACTTCAGGATCTTTCCGTCCAGGGGGGTGGGCTCATCCACCGGCGCTGTCCATGTCGGAACCAGCAGGAGTCTTCCGTTCGGAAGTGTATTTTTGTTGTCGAATCGTACCGTCGGATCTTCGGACTTTACGATCTTCGGGTGGGTGCTTCCGAGTCTGTCCGCGTCGTACATGGCCAGACAGATCGACGCATCCGCCGGGACTTCCCCGTCACAGGTGAAGAGATATGCTCTTTCTTCTCCATCGCGAAAAGCACTCTTCCCGATCCGTACCGGGGATCCGAAGTTTCCGATCTTATTTCCCTTTTCGTCCGTGATCTCCGCTGCCAGATCGATGTTAAAGAAGTTGGAAGCAAGGCCTGTATTCTTTACCGTGACTTTCAGCTGGTTTCCGGATCTTGTTGCCGATGTCACCGTGAAGTTATATCCCAGACGGTTGCACATCTCATCGATGACCGGCTGCTGATTTTCATAGAATTTATGGCTGCATTCGCTGTCCTGATCGAGTGCGAAGATCGAAAGATGTGAGATCTCGATCGTCTCGCGGAAACGCTCCGGAGACCAGTTGATGTAGGAGAAATCTGTTTCTCTTACGTAGTTCTGCATCATGTCGATCGGCCAGAGATTTTCGCCGAGGACCGGCATGTTCGCCTTATACGTCGGCACCGTGCTCCACTCGATATTCGGGGTAGCAACCAGGCCGTCGTCTCGCTTCGTAATTCCGATCGAGAGAGCATACTGATAGATCTCTCCCCATCCGTCCGAAGGAAGTGCGAGGAGTGTCTTTTTGAAAGCAGATCTATAGTGGTCGAGCATATCCTTCTGGATCTCGATCGAAGGCATGTAGTTTCCTGAGGTAAATGCCGTGTGCCATTCGCCGTAGTCGCCGAACGGACGTACATCGATAAACTCGACTCTCGGATCACCGTCATATTTTTCCGCCAGTGCTGTCGCAAATTTCTTGCAGGCCGCTAGATATACCGGATCGTCCCAGGTCGGGAAAGTGATCATCTCTCCCGGTTTATCTGTCCGCTCCACAGTCGTCTTTTTTGCGCCCTTGGCATATACCCAGTCCGGCACGAAGTCTTCGCCCAGATAGGAAGAATACGGCATGATGCGGATTCCGTAGGTCAGTCCCGCCTTCTCACATGCATCGAGCATGTCGTCGATCTCGGACCAGTCATATACACCTTCCGCCGGGTTTAAATCTTCCCAGTGCGGAGAACCGCTTACGATGGTGGATACATTCCATGCGGGATTATTGGCCGAGCCGCCATATCCGTATTTGTATTGCCCGTTGATCATGTCAGGTGTATAGGCGGTGATAACGCAGCCTTTGTGCGGGTTTTTGACCGGTTTTCCGGATTCTTTCGTCTCATAGATAGCGGTGGCATTTTCTTCAAAACCGGTATACGGATCGAAGTGTCCCGGACCCGGTTCCTCGATATTAAAGAGCTGCTTATATACCATCTCCGCGAGCTTGTCCGCACCAAGCGCAATGATCTCCACGCTGGAGCCCGGTGCATAGTAATCTATCTTTTCGTAAAACACATTTACCAGAAGCATCTGAAGCCACGGACGGAAGAGGTCGATCGTTTCGACCTTCTCGGATGCCGCGATTTGATCGAGCTGCTTTCCGAACCATGCATGTGTCGGAAGCGGATATCTTCCCGTGTCACCTCCGGTGCCGTGCTGCTTGACCAGATAGACCTTCATGCCCTTTGCCTTAGCACGGCGGACCATATCCGTTATGTTCGAGACATAGGAAGAAGGATCGATCTTAGAGGGATCATCCCTATGCTTACTGTATTCCGTGGAGTAGTCATTGATTCCTACAGAAAGAAGAAGGATATCGCCTTCTTTTCCATAGTACTCCGCTGTCGGGAACAGCGAAGATCTAAGGCCCGCTGCATCCAGGCCGCTGGCGGAAAGATTTCGGATATCGTAGGTATCCATATCCACATACTTGGGAAGGTATTCCCCCCAGCCGCGTCTTGTTCCTTCCGGTGCATTATAGGAATTCGCCACCGTGGAATCTCCACCAAGCCAGATGATCGGCTTTGTCGTCTCATAAGGCATCTGCTCGATCTCGACGGTGCTTAAGGATCTTGCTTCTCCCATACCACGGCTCGCATGGATATTCAGCTGGCCGTCCGTGACCGGGATCGTAAAAGAATCCGTCGCGTTATTTCCTGTAAGGAAAAAGAGCTGGTTATATCCTTCTGCATTGATGTTGACGGACTGGTTATTTCCCGTCGTGACCGTGATCTTATATACGCCTTTCGGCAGATCGACGCAGAGACTGGCGTTCGCGCCTTCGAACTGGACCGCGTCGCTCAGCGCGCCGGATCCTCCTGCGTCCACGTTAGAGGCAAGTTTGATGTCTCCGATGCCGTATCCTTTCTTCTCGTCGTACTTGTCCGATGCAGAAACACCGATGTAGCCCGAGGCTGTGCCTTTGCCGCCCAGGTCGAACTTCATCGAGATAAGTTTTTCTTCCGGAGCTGCTGCCCGGGTGATGATCCCCATCGGGAAGCTTCCAATGATGACTGCTGCTGTGATTACCGCTGCTAGAATCCTTTTCATGTCAGATACCCTCTCCACGCTTAAATATCAACAACTTAACCGATTAAGTAGTTGAAGACGTATTATTAAATAACATGGATGAAAGATATTTGATTTTACAGATTCAACTTTTTTTACAAAAAACACACCTACATTTTCCGCAGAAATGAATTCTTAATGTTCCGGAAAATTGCAAAAAATATACCCCGATCTGATTAAAAGCGGGGCATATTCAAGAATCAGTCGTATGTGTTCGTTTTAATTCTTACTTGAGTTTCGCTCCATCGGCAAAAGCACTTCCCACTTTTTCTCCCAGCGCCACATATGCATTGTTGCACGGATCAAAAGCGATCGGGCGAAGCTTCTTGAGGTCGATCTTTCCATCAGTTACGACGCTCTCGTCAGCAGATACATTCACGATCTCTCCGATGAGGATCCCGTCCTCGAAACTCTTTACACGGCACTCCAGCGCCATCGGAAGTTCGTCGATCAGCGGTGCATCGACAAACTCACTCTTCGTGGCATGGAATCCTGCTTTTTCGAATTTGTTCGGGACTTTTCTAGCGGATTCAACACCCACATAGTCGCAGGCGATGACCTGGTCTTCGGTCGCCATGCTTACCGTGAAAGCCTTTCTGACCGCGAGGTTATCTGTTGTCTTATGCTCACCCAGGCTGATCGTGATCTCCTGGAAATCCGTGGTAATCCCCCATGCCGCATTCATCGCATCCGGCACCCCGTTCTCATCGTACGTCGCAATGATCAATACCGGCTGCGGCAGCATGATCGGCTTCGCTCCATAGTTTACTCTGCTCATATATGTCCCTCCTGATAGTATGGATACTTTCAGAATAGCACTAACCAGGTTCATTTCTGTATAGACTTTGTAATATCGTCTCATCCATACTCTCTTTTTCCTTATCGTGATACAATGTGGATAAATGCTATTCTAGGATTTAAATCCCAATATAGTATAAATTCATTTTCTAGGGGCTATTCTTGTTTAGGACAATTTGACTCATCAACATAGAAACTAGTCGGAGAACATTATGTTATTTCTAGCAGAAAACATCGAAAATGCAGAAAGTGCATCAGACTCGCTGATTGATAAATGGGGAGAGTTGATTGATTGGGCGCAACGCATACGGTTTCTTTTCCCTATTTGTGTTGCTGTCGTTGCCTTTTTTATTTCTCTTTTTTGCTTTAATCGGAAGTGTATTAAAGCAAAAAAGATCTTCCTTTTCTCAGTTGTTGAAGATTTCGGCGAAATGAGCCGTCTTGCGTCCTTCCTTGACGATTACACAAATTTCATTTGCAAAATGGAAGATCAATACTTGTCCAAAAGAACGATGCATGCTCGAAAAAAGAAGGCAGAAATGGGAGGATTTGCAGGAGGGCGAAATCCATATGGATATTCACTTGTGAACGGTACTTTGGTCATAAATGAAAAAGAGGCTTATTGTGTTAAAAGAGTTTTTCTATTGAGATCTACCGGAATGAAGTTAATTGATATAGCAGACTTATTAAACGAGGCAGGATACAGAACTCAAACTGGTAAGTCGTTCACCCCAAGTACTATTCAGAATATCCTCAAACATGAAGCATTTTATAGAGGTCAATTGAAACATTCCCAAGAAACATATATTGGAGATTATCCGCGCATCCTTGATTAATTTACTATATTCTGAGCTACCTCTTCAAGGTATCTCGCATATATCTCAAATGCTCTCTTATATGCTGCGTTGAACTTTCCTACTTTAGTCCTAAAGGGTTTTGTTGTGGATTACATCCAGAATATATTGGATTGTGGTATCTGTTGAAACACTATCCGCTTCATGTCGAGTAATGTCTTCTACGGAGTTGATTTCATAGAGTGTTCTTGCTACTTCAATGACGGTCGGAGATGGAGCATACAGACTGATGATTCGCTCATGAACTGGTTCTTCAGAATAGCAGATAGCTGCGGCATGCTTCTATCACTGGTTGTCACGGAGCGTAACATCGCTGTCACTACTGGTATATGGCGCTTTTTCACGGATGTGCGCACACTGGAGATACTTGAAGCGAACGGGAAATCCGTTCATAATAAACATATCTGGAGGTGCACTATGACACTTGGTGAGAAGATTAAAGAAGCTAGAAAAGCAGCCGGCCTTTCGCAGGAACAGTTCGCGGAAAAGATGAATGTTTCACGTTCTGCCGTAGCAAAATGGGAAACGGATAAGGGTCTTCCGGATATCGGAAACCTTAAGGTCATGGCAGATCTTCTGCATGTAAGTGTGGATTATCTTATAGATGATGGAAGTAAACCGGAGTTCAATGAGATTTCCGAACCGATCGATCTCAGTGCTTTTGAAAAGACGGGAAAATGCAGAAGCAAGCAGGATGCCGCATGCGTCGCGAAGAACGAAAATGCGGATGCCATCTACGCGCTGATCCGTTCCAAAAAGCTCTCTGTCAAAGAGCAGATCGTCGATTTCGTAGTAGCCCCGGGAATCATCCAGGGCGCAGATTATCTCAGAGAGAATCCCGCTTTCTACCTCGTAGAACGTGGCAGCCGTCAGTTCCTTGTAAAGGTAACCAAAGACTTCATCACCACATCCGACCTCGCAGAGAAAGTCTCCCCCTCCAAGTTCGTCCTCGGATCATACAAGTTCAAAAAGAGTTATCAGTTGAAGTGAATAAATACTTAGCATGACTCCTCTTGACTCGTGGTTTCTTTCCGTGTATTTTATTATTGAACGCGTTCAATAATGTTCTTTGTTCGCGGATTTGGGTTCTGTTTTGTGTGAGGAGACAGGTATGAATAAAGACGAGAAACTGCAGATCACGAAGGATAAGCTGATGGAGGCGACGCTTCATCTGATGGAGAATATGGAGGATCCGATGAAGGTGACCTCCAGAGAGATCGCGCAGAAAGCGCAGGTGCAGCCGGCCATGATCAACTACTGCTTCGGGTCAAGGGAGAACCTGATCTACGCGACTTTCCAGAAAGAGTATCTCGCTTTTGTTCATGAAGACGAGGTCAAGGAGATCCTTTCTTCAAATCTCCCGCCGAAGGAGATCCTGAAAAAGATCCACTTTATCGTCGCAAGATGTCTCATTCAGAACTACAAGTTCACACGAGCGATCACGGGACTAGTGCTTTTCCAGAGGGATCTGGGAAAAGGGTCGTTCAGTTTTCAATATGTAAAAGCACACTATCAGGGCAAGAAGACGGATAAAGAGTGCAAGCTCATCGCCTACGAGCTTTCGACGATGATGCAGCTCATGATCTATAGAAAAGACGATATCCGGAATGATTTCGGGATCGATCTGGAAAACGAAAAAGAACTGAAAAAATATGTCGATATGCGTGTCGATCTTCTCCTGGGAGGCAACTGATCCTGAATATGGCTATGAACAACTACAGATACATCTATCCTCTGAATTCTGTTCCGGATGAAAAGCAGAGAATCATCGGCGGAAAAGCCGGATCCCTTTCGCGAATGATGGGCCTGAAGAAGCTCCGCGTTCCGGAAGGATACGTCCTCTTGGCGGATGGACTTGCAGATGGAAAACTGCGGGCGGAAGCTGAGGCGGAACTTCGTGCACTTATTGCTGGTCTGGACGGATCGGTCACCTATGCCGTACGTTCTTCTGCCCTGAACGAAGACGGCGCGGAGGCTTCTTTTGCCGGACAATATGAGACGCTCACTGACGTTCCGAAAGATGGGATCTTTGATGCAGTTACGAAGGTCGCTTCATCGGCAGAGAGCGCCCGCGTGGAAGTATATACGAGGAGCCGCGCCGGAGAAGATGGAACAGGTAGAGTAGATGATTCGGGCGCGAGCACGAACAGGACAGACGAACGCGTGGGCGGAATGGACAGAAAATCCGGGATCGCGGTCGTGATCCAGCGCTTCGTGCGCCCGGAGTTTGCCGGTGTCCTCTTCACTTCCGATGTCATCACAGGAAAAGACGATCACTTTGTCGGAAACTATGTCCGCGGCGAAGGCGAGAAACTCGTGTCCGGTGCTGAGAATGCCGAGGAATTCCGGATCAATGCCATCAAGTACAGTTACTCAGGATCGCCGGAGATGAAGCGCTATGCGAAGAGTCTGTTCAAGCAGTGCCGGGCGATCCGGCGCTCGTATGGTATGCCGATGGATATCGAGTGGGCGGTATCGAAGAAGAAAGTATATATCCTTCAGGCCCGACCGATCACGACGCTTCGCCGCCTGAATATGGACACCTATGAAGTTAACGGAACGAAGTCGGGCTATAAGATGCTCACGAGGACCAATGTCGGCGAGATCTTCCAAAAGCCGGTCACGCCGATGACATTCAGCGCACTCGAGAAGATCAATGCACTTCTCGGTTTTCCGGACTGGCTCGATAATGTAGACGGCCAGCCCTATATGAATATCTCTGTGATCTGCTCGGCGCTGGTGAGCTTTGGCATGTCGGAAAAAGGGGCAGCCAATGCCATCAAGGATCTGGTCGGCACTATCCCTCCGGGAGTAAAAGTACCGATCTCGCCATTTAGTAAGAGAGAGTTTTTCAGGACGATCAAGAAGATCATCTTCCCGAAGAATAAGTCGAAGCTGAATAAGAAACAGAAGCGCGAGATGGTCGAGAAACTCCCGGAGATCTGTCGGGACCTGATGGCTGAGATCTCCGCTCTCGACAGTAATCCCGCACTGAAAAACTACTGGGATAACGTACTGCTTCCGAAGTTAAATGACGGACTCGCCTCGGTCATGGGTGCGAGCGGAACGTCACTTGCTCCGCTTTTCGGCACGCGAAAGAAGATCAGTAAGATCGCCGGTGAAGATATGGCGAACCGGCTCTGTGGCGGATGTGTCGGCACGCTCGACTGCATGAAGCCGGTACTTCTTCTGGAGGATGTCCTCTCCGGAAAACTCAGTAAGGAAGAGTATATCCGTATCTGCGGGCACCGCTCGACCGACGAGATGGAGCTTGCTTCTCCCCGTCCCTACGAGGATCCGTCGTTCCTGGATGAGCGGCTCCTGCAGCATCAGATGAGCGGCATGGATCTTCATGCTATGAGAAGAAACCAGGAGGAGGTTTTTGCTGAAGCGCTTGCAGAATTTAAGGAGAAGTATCCGCGGAAGAAAAAATGGATCGATAAGAAGATCGGGAAGTTTGCCCAAGCCAATACTTTCCGCGAAGACCTCCGGAGCAAGGGCGTCTGGATCTTCAGTGTTTTCCGTGATTATTTGCGCATGATCGGCAAGGTCAATGGTCTAGGCGACGACATCTTCATGCTCACCATCGACGAAGCATTTGCGCTGACTGCCGGCGAGGCTCTCTCCGTGGAAGAGCGTATCATCAACCGCAAAAAGACCTACTCCAGATATCTGACCCAACCGTCGTTCCCGATGCTGATCGTCGGTCCTTTCGATCCGGAAAAGTGGATGCAGGATCCGGATAGAAGAAGTGATTTCTACTGCGAAGATATCTCTTCGGATGTGACCTCATCTTCGGATGTAAAGGGATTCCCCGGTGCGGCCGGAAAAATCACGGGTACCGTGCGTGTGGTAAAGAGTGCCGATCTGATCGGTGAGATCGAAAACGGCGACATCCTTGTTACGGTATCCACCAATATCGGCTGGACCCTCGCTTTTCCGAAAGTATCCGCGATCGTTACCGATATCGGCGCGCCGCTGTCACACGCAGCGATCGTGGCCAGGGAATTCGGTATCCCGGCTGTCGTCGGCTGTGGAAATGCAACGACCGTCCTTAAGACCGGGGATCGTGTGATCGTAGATGGTGCAGCAGGAACAGTAACGAAAGTATAAGTGCTTTTCAAACACCTGCAAACACTGTACTTTACTGAGAAACGCCGTAGTTTCAGCACTTTCGACCGTCCTGACCTATCGTCAAGACGGTCGTCTTTGTTTACCTTCTACAAAAAAAGTCGGAAATTTTTGAAAAAGTGTTGCACAAAATAGAAAAAAGAGTGTTAACATTGTTACAGAGGTACATTTACCAACGATTCTCGCACTAAAAGTATGTTTGATTGGGAGGGTGTTATGAAGAATCGAATGAGAAGTGCTCTGGCATGTTTTTTGTTGTCGTTTTTTGCGTATTTCCGGTATCTGCTCATCGTGGGAGCAGCACTCATCATCGGAAGTTTCCTTTTCCATCCGCTTCTATACGGTGGAATACTCGCACTGGTACTTGATGTGATCTTCTCGATCGGCATCACCGTGCAGGTTACGATGGTCGGACCGGTATTTAAGCAGGACTTTACTTTTCAGAAAGACCCGTAATCCGAATATATGCATTCTAAAACCAAATCAGACTTCGCGTTTAAGACCGTGATCTATATCGTATGCACTTTTTTGGCGCTTATGAGCCTGATCCCGTTTGTCATCATGCTGATAAACGCGACGCGATCCACTCCGCAGATCCAGAGTTCCGCCCTGTCCTTCATCCCGGGCGGAAACTTCATGCATAACCTCAGAATCTTAAAGACGAAGGAAGAATTCCAGCCTCTTCTGGGCATGAAGAATTCTCTCATCATCTCCGTCTGTGTCACGGTGCTGACCGTGTATTTCTCCTCTCTTACCGCCTATGCCATCCACACCTATAAGTGGAAATTGAAGAAAGCCTTTTTCGGACTGATCATGGGCATCATGATGCTCCCCGGAACCGTTACCATGATCGGTTTCTTTCGTGCGTGCTATCAGCTGCATCTGACCGATAACAAGCTCATGATCATCCTCCCTGCGATCGCGGCTCCGATGACGGTATTCTTCATGAAGCAGTATCTCGAAGGATCCCTGTCGATGGAGATCGTGGAGTCGGCGCGTATCGATGGCGCAGGGGAATTTCGGACCTTTAACTCGATCGTTCTCCCGATCATGAAACCCGCGATGGCGACCCAGGCGATCTTCGCATTCGTCGGATCATGGAACAACTATTTCCTTCCGATGATCCTCTTTAACAAGCATAAGAACTACACCATGCCGATCATGGTCGCGATCTTAAACGAAGGCAACTATAACACCGAATACGGATGTATCTATGTCGGTCTTTCCATCACGGCACTGCCCTTGATCGTGATCTATCTTCTTCTTTCGAAGTATATCGTCAGCGGTATCGCGCTCGGCTCAGTCAAGGGCTGAGGCATGAAAAAACCCCGGGAACGGGGCTTCTCCATATGCTATTCTTATTTTCCGAAGACACCTGATTATGCTGCCTTCTTCTCGGTTTTTTCGATCTGTTTTGCGAGTTCTTCTTCCCAGCTCGTCTTCTCCGGCCACTTCGAATCATCAAAGGCTTCGCGGATACACTTACAATAGAATTCTGCCTTGTCCTGACACGGCTTCGTAAGCTTCTTAGAACTGAGAAGCGCGGTCATCAGCTGAGATCTGTCTCTCGGCGCATTGATCATCGCTTTTCTCGATACGAAATGATCCTTAAATTCCTCATACATGTTCTTCTCGTAATCGCCTTCCGCATATCCGATGTAACTGAACTCGACCGGATTCAGAGTCTTCCATTCAGCCTCTGAGAAGGCAGGAGAGTCGAAGTTTTCGAAGTAGTTGATCAGCTTCTTATCCACCGCCGTGAAGATCGCCTCGATGAGTCTTTCCTCGAGACTTTCGAGTTCTTTCGGGCTTCTGCACTCCAGGCCGATGTGGAAGACATAGCCATCTTCCGTATAGTACACATTCAGCTCATCCGTGATCGGCCAGTTACAAAGAACGATCTCAAACCTGGAATAGTATCCGTAATTCAGCTGGTCGAAGAATCCTTCCGGGAATTTCGACAGGATATTCTCGACTTTATCCAGCGCGGTATTCAGTGCTTTTGTATCAGCGACATCGCCTCTTTCGAGGTATTCGGGCATGTCTTTCCCGACATATATCTTAATGCCGTATTTGTTTCCGATCTCCGCTGCGCGATCATAAAGTTCCTTCATCTCGGTTTCTCCGGAATACGGAGTCTGTGCATGCATCGCAGAATTGTCATGGGCAAAAGCACTGAGCCGGTCGTCGAGTTCTTTTCCCAAAGGAAGCGGAGATGGGATCGTCTTCGGGTAAGGATAGGTGATGAACTCATGACCCGTTACCTTTTCGGTGTTAAAATCATAGTCCACTTTGATCGCCGTCGGCCTCATATCCTCCGGTCCGTCGTTCACGGTAAGTCTCGTCGCAAGATACGGTATGTCATCCTTGATCATGACCACCAGCATATCGGCGTACATCTGATCCGAATACTCATCGATCTGGTGCAGCACACCATTCGACCAGTTCCACAGCATGTCATTCGGTTCGAAGATGTTCCGAAGTTCCCCATGCTGTAGTTCCGGGCCGAAATAATCCGCATTATTCAGCATCTTCAGGATCCGGCAGAAGAGCTTGTCTTCCTTCCAGTTCGGACCTTTCTTATACTCATACATATCGACCAGCACGTCCTCATAGGCGATCATGTCATCCGGTCGTTGATAACGGTTGCTGTATGTGCTGTAGTTGAAAGAATCGATAACTTTGCAGATCTTCTCATCGGTATAGCCCATATCCTTCAGAAGAGTGATAAAGCGCATCGTCGAATCCTTCGAGAAGAAGAGCTCATCCAGTGCCGCGCTTCCGAAGATCGATTCATATCCTGTAAGGAAGCAGCTCTCACAGTAATAAGAGCGCGGAGACACACCGAAATACTTACTCATATAGAGCTCCGCACCTCCCTCGGTGATAAAGCTCGCATAGTATGTCGGATACTTCGAGGCGTTTGAGATCTCTTCCCAATCCTGAGCAGTCAGATCTTCCTCGTATGCGAATCTTCCGCCGGCATAGAAAAGTTCACCGGATTCCTGTCCATCGGCAAAAGCATCCATAAAGTGCGTCAGTTCGTGAAGGACCGTGGTATATACCGCATCTGACTCACCGACAGTGCCGTCATTATAGAGCCGGACCGTATTTCCCGGTGCATTAAAGTCACCCGTCGCATCTTGGATCGGAACAGATATCATCCTCAGACCGCTTACTTTATCCAGGAAAGCATCTTCCTGCTCTTTCGGCAGATGATCGGCAACGACCGGGAAATAGTAAAGCACATAGGCTCTCCATTCTCCCAGTTTCGGATTATTCATTACACGGTCCGCATACTTGATAAAAAGGTCATATCTTCCGTGAAGATTCTCTTCCGAAAACCCAAGCTTTTCCGCTGTTTCCTTCGCCTCCTGCTCGACCGGATCGACCGGCACCGGAGTAGGCTCGGGAGTAGTCTCCGCAGTAGTTGTTCCCGATGTAACGGATTCTGTATTCGTGTTTTCCGTGGATGTTTGAGAAGTCTCTTTCTTATTGCCATTTGAACATGCGGTTCCCAGGAATAATTCAAGAACCATAATGCCTGCCAGCATAGCACATCCGGCTTTCTGAGATCTGATCATAACAAAAAACCCCGCCTTCCTGTTATTTCAGCAAGAATTATACATATCTGCTATCCCTTATAAGTGACATTATAGAAATAATCAGAAAATCTGTATATTCTCGCCAGACACAGTGGCGGGGTTTTATGTATTTTTTCAGAACTTACTTCGATTCGAATCAGGTCTTACATCAATCCGTTTTCCGAGAACCACTTCTTCACGGTATCTCCGGAAGATGCTGCACGGCTGCCATTGATAGACAGGCCTCTTTTGACGTCGGCTCCTTTGGCAAACATCCTGACGTCTTTTTCGGAACTTCCCATCCCGCTTCCTTCGTTTGTGCAGAAAGGAAGGATCGTCTTTCCGGTGAAATCATAAGTCTCCAGAAAGGTCGCCACGGCCATCGGGATCGTTCCCCAGTAGTTCGGGTAGCCCAGGATAACGGTGTCATACTCATCGATGCTGCTAGGATAGCTGACCAGTTCCGGACGGGCATTTGCCTGAAGGTCTTTCTTCGCTTCGTCGATACATGTCATATACGAAGCGGAATATGGTTCTTTCATCTCGATCTTAAAGGTATCCGCGTCGATCAGGTCCTTCATGAGACCCACTACGATCTCAGTATTTCCCACGTCCACATACTTCATGGACCCTCCGAAATAGTTTTCATCTGCTCTTGAAAAGAATGCGATCAATGTCTTTGCCATGTTATTTTTCCTCCTTTTATTTTCCGAACTTTACGCTTCTTCGTACACTTCTTTCGCCAGCCGGAATACGGCCCATGCCTTCGGCCATCCGCAGTAGAAAGCAACGTGTGTAATGATCGCTGCCATCTCCTTTTGTGTCACGCCGTGGTTTCTGGCATTGCTGATATGGTATTTCAGCGAGCTGTCCGTGATGCCCTGCGACATCAAGGATACGACTGTGATGATCGATCTGGTCTTCAGATCGATGTCCTCATTATTCCAGTTTTCTCCGAAAAGCACATCGTCATTAAAGTGTGCAAATTCCGGAGCGAAGTCTCCTAATGCATCTCTGCCTGCTGTCTGTACGATTTTCTCTGCCATACTCTTTCCTCCTTAGCTTTCAGCGGATACTTTTCTGACCCATTCTTTCGTCTCATCTTCAGAATTCTTCACCTTTTTCCCTCTTATGGACAAGGCATCTTCTGTACGCACCGTTGCATTCGGGATCAGTCTTGTGATCGTAGGAAGACTTCCTGCTCCGTCTGATGATCCTTCATGGGAAAAGAAAGGGATCACTGTTTTTCCGGAAAAGTCATAGCTTTCCAGGAACGTCCACATCGGCATCGGAAGATCATACCACCAGACAGGAAAACCAAAGTAGATGACATCATATTTATCCAGCTGTTCCTGCGTCAGATCGATATTCAATTCAGGCCGGATCCCGTTGTTTACTTCTTCTTTCGCACGGCTTGCTGTATCGTCATAGTTTTCCGGGTACTCCTCTTTCGTCGTTACCCTCAAAATATCTCCTCCGGTCTCTTCCGAGATCCAGTGTGCCATCTGCTGAAGATTTCCCGACCAGGAAAAATACACTACCAGTACATTCGTCTGATTCTGAAGGTTCTCCTCCCCTTTCGGATCCACTCTTTTCGGTTTACCCGCACATCCTGCAAGCATTACACATGCTGCCAGAACACTTGCGATTTTTGCTCCGATCGAACCACGTTTTTCCATTTGCGTCGTCTCCTTTCACTTTTCAAAAGGAAGATGCATCTGCGCATATTTTTCTTCCTGGGCATTATCTGCGTGATAGTATCTCTTCTTTCCATCCAGTGTACTGATCTCTTCCATCTCTTCCGAAGTTAGTGTGAAGTCAAAGATGTCTCCGTTATCCCGGATGTGATCCGGATTTTTCGATCCCGGGATCGTGATGAATTCCATCTGTGTATGCCAGCGGAGAATGATCTGCGCACTGCTCTTTCTGTATTTATCACCGAGCTTTCTGAAGATCTCCTCGTCGATCAGACTTCTGTCGCCGTGGCCCAGCGGGTACCAGCCCATCGTCTTCGTGCCGAATTCCGAAAGTCTTTCACGGATCTCTTTCTGTGTAAAATACGGATGCACTTCCATCTGGATCACATGAGGCTTGATCTCCGATTCAGAAAGAAGTCTTTCCAGTTTCTCTCCCTGGAAATTAGAGATACCGAGTGATCTTGCTTTTCCTTCGTTATATGCCTTCTCGAGCATCTTGTATCCGGCCATGAAGTTTCCCGCCGGCTGATGGATGAAAAGAAGATCGACGTAGCTGAGTCCCAGACGTTCCAGTGTATCTTCGACCGCCGTTTCTTTCTCGTACATCGTGGCCCAGATCTTCGTGGAAACAAAGACTTCCTCTCTCGTGACGATCCCTTCGGAGATGGCCTTCTTCAGTGCTTTTCCCACGGACCTTTCATTCATGTAGGCATTCGCTGTATCGATCATGCGGTAACCGAGCTTGAGTGCGGCATATACTGACTTTTCCGTATCTTCCGGACTGATCATAAATGTACCGATTCCTAAGACAGGTACTTCGACTCCGTTGTACAGTTTTACGCTTTCCATATTGAATACCTCCATTTGCCGGTCATTTCTTCTCTATGGCTTGAGTTTAAAACATTTACGATTTGATGTACAATGCCAATAACGGCGACTGCTATAACATTTCTGAATAGTGAGGAGAATACCCATGATCGATATCTATATGCTGCAGCAGCTGAAAACATTCGCAGAATGTGGCACTCTTTCCGAGGCGGCCGAGATCCTCAACACCTCTCAGCCGTCACTGACCCGATCTATGAAAAGGCTGGAAGATGAGGTCGGTGTAACCCTGTTCACCCGCTCAAAAAACCACCTGGGCCTTACGCCCACCGGAAAAATGGCCGCCGAATATGCCGCCCAGCTCCTCTCTGTCACCCAGGATTTCGAAAGCCGGGTCCGTGCCTATGACAGAAGCCTTCATACTATTTCGATCGGATTCTGTGCACCGGTTCCCCAGTCTGTGCTTACTCCGATGATCAACACGATCTTCGAAGGCATGACGATCTCCTCTGACATGACAGACGATAACGATTTTCTGATGAAACTCCGTAACCATACCTATCAGCTGGCGGTCACCCATTTCCAGCCGGACGACTCTGCTTTCTATAGCAGGAAGATCGGTCATGAGAGCCTTTTTATCTCCCTGACACCGGGAAACCCTCTCGCCTTTTATCCGGAAGTCCACCTGAAAGATCTCGACGGCATGACGATACTTCTTCTATCCCGCATCGGTTTCTGGTCCAGGATGCATCGTGAAAAGACTCCGAACAGTAAGTATCTTGTCCAGCTGGAGACTGATTCGATCCTCGAGCTTGCTTCGAATTCCGAGTATCCGGTCTTCTCCTCCAGCTACTACATCGACCGCGGAGAAACCTTCCCGGGAAGGATCAACATCCCCATCGTGGATGACGAATGCAGTACCGATTTCTATCTGGTATGCCTGTCTTCCGAAAAAGAAAAATACGCGCCGTTATTCCGACGCGTAAATGAAAACACTATTCACTGATATCTTTATCTGTTCTCCGGTCATCGTCTCACTTCTGGATATGGTATCCGCCATCCGCATAGACGTTCGTGCCGGTCATGTAGTCCGCAAGATCTGACAGGAGGAACATCACCACATTGGAGATATCTTCCGGCTGTCCGAGTCTTCCTTCCGGGATCAGGGCTTCGGACTGTTTTCTGATCTCTTCGTTATCGAAGGATTTCTTTGTCATGCCGGTATAAGTAAAGCCCGGTGCGACAGAATTTACCTGAATATGGAAAGGTGCCAGATCCAGCGCCATCGCAGAAGTCAGGGCGACGATACCACCCTTGGATGCCGCATAATCTGTCATGTTATTTCTGAAGATCCCCGCCCGCAGGCAGCTGATATTTACGATCTTACCTTGCTTTTTCGGGATCATCACTTTAGAGGCATACTTCGAAACGATATACGTTCCTGTAAGGTTCACCGACAGGATCTTCTCCCAGTCCGAAGTCTCGATCTCATAGAAAGGCTTGCTGTTTCCCCAGATCCCGGCGGCATTCACAAGTCCGTCGATCCTCCCGAACTTCTTCTCGACTTCACTTACTGCACAGGCGATCTCTTTATCGTCCGCGACGCTGACTTCGTAGTGCGAATAAAGAGGATCTTTCAGGTCACTTTCCTTTGCATCGAAACCGACGACATTTGCCCCGGATCTCAGAAGCTGCTCCACACAACTTCTGCCGATACCGGAAGAAGCTCCGGTCACAAGAAAAACTTTTCCGTCATAGTTCCATTCCTTCATGGTCCTGCCTCCCAAACGAGATTCATTTGTTCAATTATATAGCAAAAAAGTACTTGAAAAGAATTTTTAATCATATTAGCCTCTTTATCAGGACGTCCAAATCCTATCAAACGAGGCAAGCAGTATGAACAAAGAACAGCTTCACAACTTCATAGAAACAAGCACAGGAAACGAGAGCAACATCTGCCAGATCTATGCCATAAAGGACGGGAAGACCGTCTACGAAGACAACTGGCGCGGCTTTACGACGGAGGATGCCATGAACGTCAACTCCGTGACGAAGGGCATCATGGGACTTCTTGCCGGCATCGCCATCGATCAGGGCTACATAAAGAGCGTGGATCAGAAGGTCATGGACTTTTTCCCGGACTACGAAGTCAAGCGCGGTGAGAAGACGATCTACGAGGTCACAGTCCGTCATCTTCTCACGATGACCGCACCATATAAATACAAGTCAGAGCCATGGAAAAAGGTCTGCACGTCTCAGGACTGGACCTTGACCGTACTGGACTTTCTCGGCGGAAGAAAAGGCATTACAGGCGAGTTTAAGTACGCCACACTGGGGATTCAGATCCTTGCAGGGATCATCGAGCACGCCACGGGTGAAAAGTGCATTGATTTTGCGAACAGGAATCTCTTCCTTCCCCTCGGTCTTCCAGAGCGCATCCCTCACGGTGATTCATCGAAAGAAGACCAGTTCGACTTCCTCATGAACAAGAACCCGAGAAAGCATGAGTGGTACTCCGATCCTACAGGCGCTGTCACTGCCGGCTGGGGACTCTGCGCTTCGGCAAAAGATCTGGCACGGATCGGCGAGCTTCTGGTAAATGACGGCGAGTACGACGGAAAAAGGATCATCTCGAAGGAGTATCTACAGGACATGACCGGGTCCCACCTCAAGCTCGGTGAGCGTTTCGGCAACATGAACTACGGCTACTTATGGTACACACCCTATGAAGGCAAAAAGATCCACGCCGCCATCGGTGACTGCGGAAACATCATCTACGTCAGTAAAGAGAAAAACGTATCTGTCGGCATGACAGGTACGTTCAAACCCCGTATCTTCGACCGGGTGGAATTCATTGAGAAGAAAGTGCTCCCGCTCTTCTGCTAAAAGAACCGGATCCTTCGTATATAACACCCCGGTATCCATACCGGGATGTTTCTTTTAGTCGCGATGCAGGTTAAGAGAATCGATATACTGATGGTACTTCTCTTTTTCGCTATACATGTACTTATCTGCCCGGTCGATATACTCATCGATCGTATACTCATCACCGGGTTCGATGATCGCATATCCGATACTGGCGTGAAGGATAAATGCAAGATTCAGCGCCTTAAACTCATTGCTCATGTTTTCGGAGATCCGCTTGATCAGATCCTCGATCGTTTCTGTTTCCGGGCATGGTCCGACAGCGATGAATTCGTCTCCTCCATATCTTCCGAAGAGCCACTCTTCCGGTGAATGTGTCCGGAATGCTTCCGCGGTCGCTTTGATGGCAAAATCACCGTTCAGGTGTCCATATACGTCATTGATCGTCTTCATTCTGTCGATATCCGCGAACACCAGGATCGATTTCTGTCCGGCCTCTTTTCGAGAAGATAAATACTCATACAGCACCTTTCTGCAGCCTGTACGGTTATATATTCCTGTGAGTGCATCTGTCATATAGATCTTCTTCAGTTCATCATTATCCCGCTTTGCAAAGATATGGCGGCGCATACTGAAGAGCTGCGCGTTCATATTCATGCAGAACTTGCCGAGGCTGATATCAAAAAGAAGTTCCGGAGAATTTTTGATCGCAAAGTAACCGATGATAAAATGCATATAGTTCAGCGGAACAAAGATATAAAGATTCGACTGTCCTTCTTCATGAACATAATCCGGATATAGATCCTTCGAATCAAAGCTTCTCATCGGCATTCTTTTCCCATCCCGAAGCTCATACAGGACATCCATATCCGAACTGTACCCTCTGATCCTTTCCGGATACTGCTCGTCATTCAGCTCGAAAAATACCGGTTCGGTGCACAGGCAGTAATTCGGGCCGATAGTCGGCAGATCCGGGTTATCCTTCATTCCTTTTTCGACGAAATCCTCTTTACGGGTAGCCATAGACAGCGGGATCTGCATCCGGCGGAAGAAGATATCCATCATATCCTGTTTCAGCGTGGAATAGTAGGAATTCCGAACGGCATCAAAGCGGTTCTTTTCCGCCTCTTCCGATGCAGAACATCCGCAGCTTTCGGAGGAAATAAAATGCGATTCACATTCTTCCGTAAATATCTCCTGCGGATTTCTGATCTGATACTGCAGTTTTTCATATGCCAGTTCGCCAAGTGTTTCCCATCCTCTGGAGACTGTCGCCAGAATCGGGAACATCTGCTGTCCGATCTTGGTCATATCAAAACCGGTCAGAAGGACATCCTCCGGAACGCTGTATCCTTTTTCAGTCAGAGCGGAATTAATGCCGAGGGCCATGTTATCATTGCCGCATACGATCGCATCCGGAAGTTCTTTTCCGGAATCGAGATATTCCTTCATCTGAAGATATGCGGTATAAAATCCGTAATCACATTGGAATTCCGCAAATAGTTTCATATCGTGTTCAGAGAGAACATCGACGAGTGCCTGGCGTCTGATCTGGTTCTCCTCATTTCCTTCGATGCCGTTAACATAAAGGATCTTCTTCGCCTGATGGTGTTCGATCAGATGGATCGCCAGTTCTCTTACACCCTGATAATTCTCAGACTTGATGCAGGACATCTTCGGGACATCAACTTCAAGAGAGATCATGGGAACGCCCTCTCTCTGGAAACGGGCGCAAACTCTTTCCTGCTCATGCGGAAGATTAAAGGTATTCGTCAGCATGATCGCCCCGTCAAAATCGTTCGGATCCGGAAGATGGAAAAGGTTCAGCTGGCACTTGTTCTGCAGTTCATGATCGTTGACCGTGCAGTACGTAACAAACACAAAAATATCTACGCCATCTTCTCTGGCTTTTTTCTGCAATCCGGTAATTACATGCTCGATGAATTCGTTGCTGTATCCATTCGTAAATACCGCTATCCGATGGTTCATGTACTTATCCTCCGAACCAAATCTGTGTTTGCACGTTCTTTTTGCTCTGATTTCACCCAACCTGAAACAGTTACATTATACCATGAATCGTTTCTTCTCTATATAACGTCTGATTTTGCCCGGTTCCGGAAGGTACTTCTCCCACAGGAAAGGAAAAGGGACCGTCTCATATGAGACAGTCCCTATCCACAAGTATTGGGTTGGAATTAGGGTTAGAAATCTACTTCTGTGTCGTAGTAGCAGCACTTCAGGAGCTTTTCCATCTCTTCGACGGAAGGCTGACGCGGGTTCGATCCGGTGCATGCATCTGCGATTGCATTGACTGCGATGTCATGGAGTCTTTCGAGGAATACCTCCTCCGGTACGAAGCCCTTCTCTGCCGGGTAGCTGTCCGCACCATAGGTTCCGATTCCATGAGGAATATTGAGGTCATCGTTCATCTTTCTGAGGTAAGCGATAAGCGCTTTTACCTTATCGTCATCGGAAGCATTTTTATCAGCGATACCCATGTAGTCCACGATCACGCCGTAACGCTTCTTCGCGGTCTCATCCTTGGCATTAAAAGCGATTACCTTCGGAAGATACATCGCATTTGCCGCACCGTGGATGATGTGCGCGCCGTAATCGGCAAAAGCAGCGCCTGTCTTATGTGCCATGGAGTGAACGATACCGAGAAGGGCATTGGAGAATGCCATACCGGCCAGGCACTGTGCATTATGCATTCTGTCTCTTGCCGCCATGTCACCATTATAGGAAGCAACGAGGTCCTTCATGATCATCTCGATCGCATGGATCGCAAGCGGATCTGTATAGTCGCTGTTTGCGGTGGAAACGTATGCTTCAACTGCATGAGTCATCGCATCCATACCTGTGTGGGCAACGAGCTTTTTCGGCATGGTCTCGGCAAGTTCCGGATCTACGATAGCGACATCCGGCGTGATCTCAAAGTCAGCGATCGGATACTTGATACCCTTGGAATAATCGGTGATGATCGAGAAAGCAGTAACTTCAGTAGCTGTACCCGATGTGGAGGAAACCGCGCAGAAGTGTGCCTTCTTACGGAGTTCAGGAATACCGAATACCTTGCACATATCTTCGAAGGTGCAATCCGGATACTCATACTTGATCCACATAGCCTTCGCTGCATCGATAGGAGAACCGCCGCCGATCGCTACGATCCAGTCCGGCTCGAACTTCAGCATTGCATCTGCACCCTTCATGACTGTCTCTACAGACGGATCCGGCTCGATACCGTCAAAGATCTCGACTTCCATGCCTGCTTCTTTCAGATAGCTCTCTGCCTTATCGAGGAATCCGAAGCGCTTCATGGAACCGCCTCCGACGCAGATCATTGCCTTCTTTCCCTTGAAGTTCTTCAGTGCCTCAAGTGCGCCTTTGCCGTGATAAATATCGCGAGGTAATGTGAAACGTGCCATAATGCAGTCCTCCTTTATTTTTCTTTTCAAGTAGATTATAATGCGGGTAAAAGTATATGTAAAAAGTATATTTTATATGTCAGTCATATAATATTTATATGGTGCGAATTATGAACAGCAACTGGGAATACTATAAGATCTTCTATTATGTCGGCAAACACGGGAGCTTCACTCAGGCTGCCCGTTTTCTTCATAACAACCAGCCGAATATCACCCGTGTGATCAACATGCTCGAGTCCGACCTGGGCTGCCGCCTTTTCGTCCGGTCCCAAAAGGGCGTGACACTGACGCCGGAAGGTGAGAAGCTTTTCGCGCATATTGAATCGGCATATCAGCAGATCGAAAAGGGAGAGGACGAGATCCGGTCCGACCGGCTACTTCAAAGCGGAAGTGTCTCGATATCCATCAGTGAGATCGCGCTTCATGTCCTCATGCTCCCGATTCTCCAGAGTTTTAAAGCCAAGCATCCCGGGATCCGGATCCGCGTATATAACCATTCGACGCCTCAAGGTGTAAAAGCACTGGAACAGGGTCTTGTGGACCTCGCTGTCATCTCATCACCCCTTAAGGTCTCCGATTCACTCGAAGCGACCCACGTCAAATCTTTCCAGGAGATCCTCATCGGCGGCGAACCGTACCGGTCCCTATCCAGACGTAAGCATTCCCTCGAGGATATCTCTCAATATCCGCTCATTACTCAGAGCCATGACTCGACCTCTTTCCAGTATCTTACCGACCTTTTTCTAAAAGCCGGTATCACCCTCAAGCCTTCGATCGAAGTCACCACGACCGACCAGATCCTCCCGATCGTCGAGCATGGTATGGGACTCGGATTCGTGCCAAAAGAACTGGCCTCGCCATCTATCGAGCGTAAGACGATCTTTCCGATTCCACTGACCGACAAACTGCCATCAAGAAGCATCTCGCTCCTTCAGGACAAGAGCCGTCCCTTAAGCTTGGCCGCACTCGAGCTGAAGCGCGAAACTTTAGAAGCTCAATAATCTGTCTCTTAATCGTCTGTCTGCATTGGAAATGAAAGATTCAGGGATACATTGATGATGAAGTAGTACTCATCTTCCAGCTTCTTTGCCAGTTCCTCGAGTTCTTCATACGTCTTGTCATGCTTGAATTCGATCTGAAAGTCGCTCGTGAACTCAATATATCCGACGATCTCGGCATCTATTTCTTGGCATATGCTTTCCATCTTTTCCCAATCATTGGGAGTACCCATCGTAAAGCTTACCAGAAGCTGGTTTTTCACATATTTGATGCCGCTCTTCTTATCAGTAACAAAATCTTCCGGCTTCGCCTCTTTATCGTACATTTTCCCTAAATCCGGATCAGTATGATCTGTGTCGCCGATGAAGTGCTTCCGTTCAGCACTGTTGGTACAGATGATCTGCACCAGGTCATTGCCCTGACGGGAAGAATACTCCAGTCTGAAAGTGCAGTCTTCGTCCACTTTGAATTCAGCATATGCACCTGCGTACGGCTTCGCTTTATCGACCGCTTTGGAATCGGCCGCCGGTCCGAAGCAGCCGGTAAGATCCTGCTCAAGCTTGGAGTAATACTCCTGCATCTCCTCCTGGGAGAGGTCAGACGGGTCCAGCGAATTGTCCGTATTCTTCGCATTTGAGTTGATGAAATACACTTCATGGACATTGCCGTATTCCTCGTTCGCGACAAATATGAACTTGTTGAATTCGAGGTCGTCGGAGGACACTTTCATATAGCAGTATGATCTGTAGATTTCTTCACCCTTCGGGTCATCCACGTAGCAAATCTCCAAACCCACGGATGTGTTTACAAAGGCAGACTTGAAGTAGTCTTCGACCAGTGCTCTCGACGTGGCGACTCTTATACCCGTGATGCTCTTCATAAGCTCGCAGATTTCAGAAGTCTTGCTGTCGCCGTAATCAGGGGCTTCTGTCTGTCTCGGAGGTCCGATGTATGTGGTACCGGCAGTTGCTGTTGAAGTATCCTTGGAAGTATCTGATGTGGGATCTGCTGTGGTATCTGTCGAAGTATCGATCACAGTCGTACCGGCGGCCGCTTCAGACGTTGTCACTTCGGAAGAAGGATCAGCTGTGGTTTCCGTCTCTTTCTTCCTGCCACAGGCGCAAATAGATAGAAGGATCGTTGCGGAAAGAATGGTTGCTAGTACTTTTCTCATATTAATCTCCTTATTCTTCTATGCAAATAAGACGACCTGCGCAATGAATATGTTGCAATATAGAATTATCGCTAACAGCACTCCGATGCCTTCAGTATAGCACATCTGCTGTGACGCACGAGCAGTATGGCGGCGCCAGTTCCTAATACTGCCGTGGTGATAATGCTTGCTTCGATACCGTACATGCCGCCGTTTAAGATGCTGCTTCCTGTGGAACGCATATCAAATACGGAAGAGACGATCTCACCATTTCCGCTCAGGTTAAGTCCCAAGATGCTGTAAAGAATATAGTTCCAGACTGAGTGCATGCCGCATGCTGCCCAGATGCTCTTAAAGCGAAGAGTCAGAAGCGAGAAGATCAGCGAAACCAGGAAAAGATTGACGACTGCAATCGAAGCAATAGAAGGATTTCCGAAGTCCATGCTCGAGAGGTGCGGGATAGTAAAAAGGACTGCACTTACGAAGATCGCAGAAGGGACGGAGGTCTTTTTCTGAAGGAGCTGCTGAACGATACCCCTGCAGAGGATTTCTTCCAGCGCGCCCTGAAGAACAAAGCAGATAAACATGACTGCCACCATCCTATAGTCGATGTTACCGAATACGCCGTTATACTCGATCGCTCCCGTGAGAGTAATGACCGCCACGGAGATCAAAAGAAGGACCATGCCCGCCAATACTCCGGCAAAATAACTCGCCGCCGGCTTTACAAATCCGAGTTCTTTCAGACCCTTCTTCTGAAACAGTTTCCAGAAAAGCGCTATGATACCGATCATGATGCCGTAGCCGAAGTAAGTAATCAGAGTGATCGTGTTATTGCTGAACATTTCACCCTTGAGCGGGTTCTTCCCGCAGGCGAAGTGAAGTGCGATCACAAGGCCTTCACCGATCAGTTCCGCCCCGAATTTAAATACCCAGAAGATCAGGATGACCTTGATGATGTAAAGGATCTTCGGCATGTCGGTACGGTTGTTAAACGGGCTGATGTTCTTTATAAGTTCTTTTATTCTTCGCATGGTAAAACTCCTTTTTAGGCGCAGTAATAGAAGGTCCGTTCACAGATCGGACTTTCGTACAGTTCAGATTTAAGTATTTATATGGAAATTATCCGGGGAATCCGTTTACGAGGAAATAGATGATCATCGAGATCAGATCTATGGCAAGTAAAGCGCCGGCGCCGATCAGAAACCACTTCAGCGCGGTCTTCATGCGCTTGCCGTTCTTTTCGGTAAGTACTTTCTGGTCGATTACATCGGCCATGGTCTTATGCTCATCTGTCTTGACCGGTTCGATCCCTTTAAGGAGATAATCTGTAGTTACTTCGAAAATATCACTCATGATCACGACCTTTTCAAGATCGGGAGTCGCCTGTTCACTTTCCCACTTCGAAACCGCCTGACGGGATACGCCGATTCTGTCTGCCAGTTCTTCCTGAGACATACCTTTCGACTTTCTAAGGCTCTGGATCCTATCTGCAATTGTCATTACTTTCACCTCCAAGGTTTTGTTGTCTCAAGACTAGCAAAATCCCTCTTAACAAAACCACCAGCTGTAGCTTGAACTTTGTCAACCTACGGTTGCAGCCCTGTATTTTCAGCCGTTTTGCGATTCTTTTGAATTCTGTCCGTCCATGCTCTTCACTGTTGTTTCATGTAGCGTAAAAGTGCTTTTTCATAAGACGGATCTTTAGAACGCATATAAACGATCGCCTTTTTCCCGGGTTTCTTTATGGCAATTCCCTTAAGCACTTTATGGCGGATCGCATAGACCTTCGCACCCTTTTCAAGAAGTTCCCGGAACTCCGCCTGCCTCTCCGGAATCAGCTTTTTCATCTTCTCCCGGTACTTCTCGCGCTGCCTGCTATCAAGGCCGTTGCCATACCCGTTTTCACGTTGAGTATGCTCGCGGATAATGCCATCAGCGACTTCAGGGCTCCATGTAAACGGCAGGATCTCGGTTTCAAACGGATATAGATTATCGATCAGATTCGAATCCGGATCATATGTCGCATGGCTGATACCGAAATATAGACCCGTAAAAGCTCTCTCAGGAACATCCTCCGGTACCGGTCCTTTCCCGATGATCCGGAAATTTCTTTTCTTAAAATAGAACATGCTGCTGGCCGTAGAAAAGCAGCTGCATCCATTGAAACTTATCTCTTTCAGCTGATGAATGTCGATTTCTTCCGGCGAGCCATATACACCATCAAATATGCGGAAGATAGCCCACTTGTCACAGACCTCCGGAACGATCGAAGATCTGTAAGAGATATCTGTCCGGATCTTCTGCACCACCACATATTTATCGTCATAGGAAAGGAATTCTTCCTCTGTCAGCTTCTTTGATGTTTCATCCGAAGTGACATATTTCTTCCCCTTCGTCTGCAGCTGGAAAGCTACATATTCCCCATCCTCGAAAATATCCTCCATATGAAGGTCGAGCTTTATCTTTTTCGGGGCGCATTGCACAGAGGTGATCGTTTCTTTAAACTTCTCCAGCACCTTCCTGCGCTTCTTTTCCTCTGAGGGGCCGGCAGCGGTCCATTCCGCCATGCCAAAATCACTGTCCACCATCTCTACGACGCGATCCCGGATCTCGTCGGTAAGTATCCCTTTCTTCCACATGAATTCCGCAAGGGAATACATATAGGCACACCACTCATCTTCATCACTTTCATCAAACATAGTCCGGACATATTGATCGATCTTCAGAAGCGCCGCCGGCACATCGTAATAGAAGAATGCTGCCTTATATTCATCCAGCAGATCCTGCGCCGTATCATTTCCGTTTATACTTGCGTTCCATGTACCCATGTTTATCATCTCCTATTGAAACAATACCTCATTTAACACATATGCGCAATTTTACTTAACACATTTGTGCCATTTTACTTAACACTTCTGTGCTGGCGAAGAAAAAATGAAGTCCCCTGTTTTCAGGGGACTTCAGCGTCTTTTCATAATTCTCATTCCGTTGTTATCATCCAACGATCCTGGTTAGATTAATTCAGGATTTTGTCATCCGACGGCTTTATACTTTTCGATATAAGAATACTGATCATTTTAGAACTCTTTATCCAGCAGTTCCAAGCCATAAGTTCTTACATCACCGTTCACAGCATCAAATATCCACTCACCGACGCTTCTGTCATTCCCAAGCTTATCGAATACATTAGATGAAATGATCGTATGCTGTGTATTGTGAGTATCAGCATCCTCTTTGTAGCTCCAGATATATATACCCACATTCGGTATATTCTCCTGAAGTGCTGTTACCATTTCTTTCAGATCCTGCTGGAAATTATCTCCCAATTCCCTGGTCTTATCCATCCTTCCGGTATCGATATAAGACTGATACTGCATTAATGTGTCGTCACGATATGAACAATCAAAGAGTATCTTCACACTGTCTCCACGTTTCTCATATAGTGCAGTCAAACTATCAAGTACTATGTTGTTTGTAGTCAGTCTGTCGGATATCTCTGACGGAGATTTCCAAAGATCAACTGCTGTTTCATGCCATCCATCATAAAGCAACAGTGAACTGTCAACACAGACGGTAACATTCCCGGCACTCGGGAAACGATCGATCACATCATCGGCAAGCAGAGAAGTTGCAAATCCACCGGCAGAAAAGCCGGTCACAAGCAGCGTATCGGGTTCTCCCACATACGGCTTTATCTTTTCGATAAAGGCGGAGTAATTGTTGTATCCGGTGTGATAGACCTTTTTCTTCCCCTCATATATACCTGTTCCTGCATGAAAATCTCCTGTAGCATAAGGGATCACAATAAAGCTCCAATCCTTAAAAGGGTTATCATCAGCACTGCTTCCAATACCGCCCTGTGCTACAAAATCCTGAGCAAGCATTGTAGTGGCATAAAACTCCTTCCCGCCTTCAGAGGTTGTCGGTGTAATGCTGACACCGCCTCCAAAGAAATATACAACTACCTTGTTTTCAGTACCCTTTCGGAATATGCCATGCCACTCACTACCATCTGAAGAAAATGCGTTTTCCACCGGAACATCGTACCATTTGCCGATCTCAGGTTCTCCCTCAAGCTTTGGAAAAGTTTTAAGAATAGTCATCTTTAGAAAAACTGTTATTCCCAGTGCGATCAACAAAATCATACTTACGGCAGCTATCAGTACCACTTTAATAATTCTTTTCTTTTTTGTATTTCCCATATCGATATTCTCCTGATATTTAGGACTCGACAAATCCGTCTTACATGATACTATAGTATCAGCCTGTTGTTTTAAACTCAATAAAATCAGGAAAATGATACTATTAGCGGAAATAGTATCATTGGCCGGAAAGGTGATCTCGCACATGTCAGATTATGTAATCTCTTCCTACGGAGAAGCATTGTTCAAATTAATGAAGAAAAAGAATATAGAAAAGATAACTGTTGACGAACTCTGTGAAGCAGGGGGCATCGGCAGGGCAACATATTTCCGCAATTTCAAATCCAAAGACGAGATCATTACATCGTACATCGTCATGAAGTGGCGGGAATACGAACGGGAACACAAACTCAAGGAACATCCGCTGAATGACAGATATCGCGTGAAGCAGTATTTTGATTTCTGCTATTCTATGCGTAAAAAGAATGATCTTATAATTGAACAAGGTCATCACGGTGCAATACTGTCTGCCTACGAACTGATTACAACTGACAGTGACACCGCTCAGGCCTTGAATACATATGAAAGTTTCTATCTGGCATATGGCCTTTTTGGGATATTTATAAAATGGGCCAGAGGCGGTTATACAGAATCGGTGCAAGAGATGACAGAGATAGTGGTAGAGAAGATATTCACACCCCCGCAACTCTAAAGCGAATGTAGTGCAGCTTGAGTTCAAGAATCTTCTTGGATCATTTATCTGATTATTTTCTGTACTAAGGAATCACTCCCTCAGACAAGATGATTATATCATCCAAGCAAAGAACTCTTGGTATTTTTAATGCCTTCTCAAGTACCAAAAAATACCCGAATTTCAAAGTCTTGTTGACATTTTGTTGACATGAAAAATTGAAAGCCCCTGTTTTAGGGGCTTCCAAGCGTTTTGCGATTATTCGTACTCAACCGTTGCAGTCGGCTTCGGTGTGTAATCGTAGAGGACTCTGTTGATGCCGGGAACCTCGTGTGTGATACGGTCAGTGATGCGGCACATCAGGTCATAATCGATGGGTTCAACCGTAACCTGAACTACGTCTGTCGTGTTGATCGCGCGGACGATGCAGAGCCACTCGAAAGCTCTCTTTCCATCCTTGATGCCCGTGGACTTGAAGTCGGGAACTACCGTGAAGTACTGCCAGACTTTGCCTGCGAGACCTGCCTTCTCGAACTCTTCGCGGAGAATGGCGTCTGACTCTCTAACTGCTTCGAGTCTGTCTCTTGTGATGGCACCGGGGCATCTTACACCGAGTCCGGGACCTGGGAAAGGCTGACGGTAAACCATGTTGTCGGGAAGACCTAATGCGGAACCTACTACGCGGACCTCATCCTTGTAGAGATACTTAACGGGCTCGACCAGCTCGAAATCAAGTTCCGGGGGAAGTCCGCCGACGTTGTGGTGAGCTTTGATGCCCTGTTCGCTCTCGAGGATGTCAGGGTAGATGGTGCCCTGTGCAAGGAATGAGATGCCGTCAAGTTTTGCAGCTTCCTCAGCGAAAACCTTGATGAATTCCTCACCGATGATATGACGCTTCTGTTCAGGATCCGTAACGCCTGCGAGGAGGTCTAAGAATCTGTCGACTGCATCCACGTAAATAAGATTTGCGCCGAGCTCGTCTCTGAAGACTTTGCATACCATCTCGGGTTCGCCCTTACGGAGGAGGCCGTGGTTGACGTGAACGCAAACGAGATTGTTGCCTATTGCCTTGATCAGGAGCGCTGCGACTACTGATGAATCTACGCCGCCGGAGAGTGCGAGAAGAACCTTCTTATCTCCAACCTGCTCTTTGATAGCCTTGATCTGATCGTCGATAAACGCATCAGCCAAAGCTTTTGTTGTAATCCTTTTGAGGGATGCGGGTCTTACGTCTGCCATATGTAAAGCCTCCGATGTAGAAAATATTGACTAAATCATTTTACAATATTGTGCAGAAGTTTAGGGTTACAAATGATAAAATCAGACAAACCTTTTTATTGTTTTCAAGGAGAGTAATATAAATGCGCAAGACTAAGATCATCTGCACCATCGGACCCGCTTCTGCAAACGATGAGACTCTGGCAGAGATGTGCAGAGCCGGCATGAACGTTGCAAGGCTCAATTTTTCGCACGGCACACATGAAGAACATCAGGAGAAGATCGATCTCATCAAGAGAGTGAGAACCAAGCTGGGTCTCCCCATTGCGATAATGCTCGACACCAAGGGCCCCGAGTACAGGATCAAGACCTTCAAGGATCACAAGGTCGAACTCAAGGACGGCGGAACTTTCACCCTGACGACAGACGACATCGAGGGTGACGAGACAAGAGTCGCCGTCACATATAAGGATCTCCCTTCGCAGTTAAAGCCCGGTGACCGCGTTCTGGTCAACAACGGCCTTGTCATTCTCGAAGTGCGCGAGATCAGCGGAAATGACGTCATCTGCGACATCATCGTCGGCGGCATCCTTTCTGACCGCAAGAGCATGAACTTCCCCAACAAGGTCATGGAGGGCGATTTCTTAAGCGAGCAGGACAAGAAGGACCTTCTTTTCGGTATCGCTAACGACATCGATTTCGTTGCGGCTTCATTCGTTTCCCGCAAAGAGGACATGATCGAAATGCGCAAATTCCTTGATGCCAACGGCGGCGAAAATATCGAGGTAATCGCAAAGATCGAGAACCGCGCGGGCGTCAACAACATCGACGAGATCTCCGAACACTGCGCAGGCATCATGATCGCGAGAGGCGACCTCGGTGTTGAGATCCCGTTCGTTGAAGTCCCGAGCGTACAGAAGCAGCTCATCAAGCGCTGCAGACTCTTAGGCCGCAGGGTCATCACCGCAACCGAGATGCTCGAGTCCATGATCACCAATCCCAGACCGACGAGAGCTGAGATCTCCGACGTCGCAAACGCAGTCTATGACGGTTCTTCCGCGATCATGCTCTCAGGCGAATCCGCCGCAGGCAAATACCCTGTCGAGGCAGTCAAGACAATGGCCGAGGTGGCTGAATATACCGAAAAGCACATCAACTACAAGGACCGTTTCTCCAGACAGGAATTCAAGATCCGCAACAATCTCGACGCTATCTCACACGCAACATGCCAGATGGCTATCGATGTAGGCGCAAAGGCTATCGTAGTACACTCCAGGAGCGGTGTCACCGCAAGAATGGTCTCACGTTTCAGATGCCCTATCGACATCGTCGGAATGACCACATCAGAGCGTATCTGGAGAAGACTCAACTTAAGCTGGGGCGTCATCCCGATCCTTAACGAAGAGTTCAATTCCACGGACGTTATGTTCTATCACGGACTTAACGTAGCAAAGGATGTCCTTGATCTCAAGGATGGCGACAACGTCGTCATGACCGGCGGTCTTATCAACGGCAAGGCCGGCAACACAAACACCATCAAGGTTGAAACTGTAAACTGACTTAACTATTCGGAACGGGGGGATAACGGGTGACGGGCAGGCAGAAAGCTCTGTTCATTCTGAGAAAAGCGGTCGAGCTTCTTTTGACGCTCCTTCTCGTATCCCTGTTTACTTTTCTGGCATTCTCGGTAATACCCGGTGATACCGCGCGTGTCATGCTGGGCGCCAATGCAACGGAAGCACAGGTGGAAGCGCTCAGGACCGAACTGGGATTAGACCGTCCGATGCCGGTGCGCTATCTTTCATGGCTCGGCGGCGCATTTACGGGCAACCTCGGCAACTCCACGCAGTTCAGGACAAGCGTCGCGGGACTGATAGTCAGCCGTCTTCCGGTCACGCTCGGCATGAGTATCCTCGCCTTTATCATGATAATCGCGATCTCCTATCCGCTCGCGGTGCTCTCGAGCAGAAAGCCCGGAAAGTTCACTGACCAGGTCTGTTCTGTCTTAGGACACGTCCTTTTCGCAATCCCGCCGTTCGTGCTGTCTTTGCTCCTTATCTATCTGTTCGGAAGTCTCTTCAGGAACTTCTCCGTAGGAAGCTATGTCGGCCCGAACGTCAATTTCAGTCTGTATCTTCAGAGCCTCCTGCTCCCCGCGTTCGCGATCGCGCTGCCGAAGATCGCCATGACCTTCAAGTTCTTAAGGTCATCCATCATCGAACAGAAGGCCTCCGATTATGTCGCCACGGCAAAAAGCCACGGTCTTTCCGACTTCAAGATACTTATGAGGCACATTCTCCCCAATTCGAACGTGTCCTCCATTACAGTTATTTCGATAGTTCTTTCCGACATTCTGGGCGGAAGCCTGATCGTTGAGCAGGTCTTCAACCTTCCCGGTCTGGGACGCCTTCTTCTGTCGGCAATCTCGCAGCGCGATTTTCCGCTCCTGTCGGGGATCGTGTTCTATCTGGCGCTCGTTACCGTTCTGCTGTATTTCGCGGCAGACATCTTCTCGAGCCTGGCAGATCCGAGGATCAGGATCAGGTAAGGAGGATAGGGCTTGAACAGTAACGTCGATACATTACGCGCGAAAAGATTCTACGCGGTAGGCCTGATCCTGCTGTCCGTGGTCCTGGCCGCATTCCTGGTGTCTTTGTTCTGGACGCCTTACGATCCGTATGCGACGGATGCCACATCCAAGCTCCTTGCACCGTCAGCGGCACACCCCTTCGGCACGGATAATTTCGGAAGAGACGTTCTGTCGAGAGTCATGAGCGCCGCCAAGTTTACTGTCTTCATCTCTGTCGCAGGCGTCGCGATCGCACTTGTGTTAGGCACGGTCACTGGTCTTCCCGCAGGGTATTTCGGCGGATTTGCCGACAAGTCTATTATGCTCCTCAACAACAGCATCATGTGCTTCCCGGGAATATTGCTCGCGCTCGTCGCGGTAGCGGTCTTCGGTGCTTCAATGTTCAACGTCGTATGGGCGCTGGGACTCGTTTTCGCGCCCACGTTCGCGAGGGTATACAGGGCCGGGACGCTTGAGATAAAAGAATACGACTATATCACGCATGCCCGTGTTATGGGCGTCCGTCCTGTCAGGATAATGCTGTTGCATATCCTGCCTAACCTTGTTCCGCAGCTTCTGCCCGCGACCGTCATAGGTCTTGCAAACATGACTCTTTTCGAGTCCGGAATGAGCTACCTGGGCTTGGGTGTCCAGCCGCCTGACGCTTCATTCGGCAAGATGCTCGCCGAGAGTCAGGCATATATAAGGGTCGCACCCTGGCTGGTCATCTTCCCTTCACTGATGCTTGTTTTCTACATCCTCGGTCTGTACTTCGTATCCGAAGGCATGAGGGTATCGCTCACGAAAGGAGGCGGTTCCTGATGGCCAGACATATCCATGTTCTTAAGGTTCACCACCTGACGCTCTCCTTCCCTACGAGAAAAGATCCGAGCCCGAAGCCGATATTAGACGACGTCGATTTCGGCATAAGAGACGGCGAGATCTTAGGCCTTATCGGCAACTCCGGAAGCGGCAAGACAATGACTTCGCTTGCCATCGCAGGACTTCTGCCCGAAGGCGCCGCGATAACCGGAGGTTCCATCAAGTTCCGCGGAAACGATCTCCTGACGATGAATCCCAAGGAGCGCAGGAAAATGCTCGGAAGAGACATCGGCATGATCTTCCAGGAGCCTTCAACTGCCTTAGACCCGCTAATGAAGATCGGCAGGAATTTAGATGAGGTGCTCGTCGCGCATGGCGTGACCGATTCCAAAGAGCGCTGCGAAAAGATCCTCTCGATGCTTAAGACGGTAGGCTTTGAAGATCCTGCCGCCATATACGAACGCTATCCGCACCAGCTCTCCGGCGGACAGCGCCAGCGAATCCTTATTGCCGGCGCAGCACTCCTTACGCCGAAGCTCCTGATCTGCGACGAACCGACTTCATCGCTCGATACCGTCACGACCGTGCAGATATTAGGACTTCTCAAAGACCTGTGCGGCAAGCTCCACATGACCATCCTCTTCATTTCCCACGATCTCTCCGCGGTAAGCAATTTCTGCGACAGGGTCATGGTAATGAAAGACGGAAAGATAATCGACAAGGACACGACCTCCGATATCCTGACTAACCCCAAGAACGCATATACGGCCGAGCTCCTGACAAACGCAAAGCTCGATACCAGGATGCTCGGTATAGAACGCGCAAACGTCGACTATTCGTCCAGCCCCGTTCTGACGGTGCGCGGCATAGAAGCCGGCTACAGCGATTCGATGTTCGGGAAAGGCTCTGAAAACAAGGTTCTCAAGGGTGTTGATTTTGAGATCTATCCTCATGAGATCTTAGGCCTTATCGGAAGTTCGGGATGCGGCAAGACCACACTCATCAGATCTCTTCTGGGGCTCCTGCCTCATAAGGGTACCGCAACCGTCTCGGGAAGGCGCACCGGCGCGGTCTTCCAGGATCCCGTATCGTGCCTCAATCCGGCTCACACCGTCAAATGGCATCTTTATGAAGCTTTGAGAGTATACGAAAAGAAACTTACCAAAGAGGAACGTATGGCGAAGATCATAGCAGCTCTTGAAGAGGCGGGTCTTGATGACGGGTTCCTTGCCAGAAAACCGCATCAGCTCTCCGGCGGCCAGCGCCAGAGGGTTGCGATAGCAATGTGCCTTATCATGAACCCGGGGCTGATAATCGCAGACGAGCCGTTCTCGTCGCTTGACGCAAGCTCCGCGGCTGAGATATTAAAGCTCCTTACGGACATCAACCGCGAGCGCGGAACATCCTTCCTGCTCGTCACACACAACATTCATATAATCAGGCAGATCGCGCCGCGCGTAATAGTAATGGACAACGGAAAGATCTGCGAATCGGGTCTTACAAACGACGTGCTGAACAATCCGAAAGCGCCTGCGACCAAGCGTCTGCTCGATGCGGAGACCAAGCTTCACGGCGATTGATATCCCATAAAAATATACGGACAATTAAAAACGACTGCCTCAGGAGAAGCAGCCGTTTTTAAGGGTGATCTATATAAAGCATTCACTTTATATTGACTTCATTGTAAGCCTTTAAATTGTTAAGTTCTTCACCAAATTGAAGACAAATTTGTACAAAAGTATTAACTAAAAGTTAAGAAATAAAAACGGTTGCCTCAGATAAGGCAACCGTTCTGTAAATGGTCAAATCAAATTACGAAGCAGATACTGAAACATTCATGCCGTGTTTATAGTTCTCACCGTCTTTGTTTCCAAAATCAAAATACACTTGCAATTGGTTTCCGTTATTAAATTTTGGATCAGTATAGTACGGAGGATTTGATTCGTTTTTTATTGTTATAGTAAGTGTTTCACCTGCTTTGGGGAAATAATCTTTACCGTTGCAATTGATTTTTCCGTCTTTTTCAACAGTAATAGAAATCGTCATCGTACTACAAGACTGCAAGTCCTGACTATTATTGAGTTTAAAAGAACCCGAACCCCACTGGCTTTTATAATCACTTACTGTTGCAGTGCCACCGCCCGAAACACCGGAGTTAGGTGTAACAGAGCCACCCTGCGCCTTAGTTGTCTCTACGGGAGCCTTTGTGGTCTCAGCGGGTGCCTTTGTCGTCTCTGCGGGAGCCTTGGTTGTCTCTGCAGGTGCCTTTGTCGGATCAGGTGCCTTTGTCGGATCGGGTGCCTGCGTAGGCTCAGGAGTATCGACTTTCTCCTGGTTGACTACGTGTGAGGGTACCGTGCCTTTAGCTGATTCAACTGCAATCATAGCCTCGGATTCGAAATTATCACCGTTGTTCTCCTCGAGCTTGGCCGCATTCTCCCTTGTCTTGTTGATCGTCGAAACTACACCGATCATGGTAGCTCCGGACAGGATCACGATGATTGCAATAACCATGAGGAGCTCAGAAAGTGTAAAGCCCTTTTTGTTAATCATTTTAGTTTTCTTCATAATGATCACACCCTCTCTCTTTCGAAATTTATAAAACATCCACATTTGAGTTCATTATAAAAACCTCAGCTTCAATATTCAATCACATTTATTCACATTTGAAGAAGTATCGGATAACAAAGGATAAAAAAAGTGTTAACTAAATATATCCTTTGCGGTTTTCAACAGTATTTCCCGGCTGTTCACAATCTCGCCGGACACGTATTTTTCGAACAGGATATCAAGTATCCTCCCCACTTCAGGACCCTTCGGACACCCCAGCGCGATAATGTCATCGCCTGATATATCAAGGTCTTTTACGGCATAGACAGCACCGCTCTTAATAAGTTCATCAGCTATCTCTTTCATGTATTCGAGCTTGGTGAGCCTTGCACGCCCGGCTTCCGTATGGGCAAGAATGTCAGCTTCCTGTAGAACCGCGAGCTTTTTGTACAGATCAGGGCCGCATATGCAAAGGAGCTTATGGACCGCCGGCCTTTCGCGGGGCGTAAACACATCATGCAGTGCCACGAGCGTGCAGACATCGCGGGTAAAGCGCTGAGGGTATCTAAGCTCCGTAAGGACCCGTTCCGCGATCTTTCTTCCAGCCTCAGGGTGACCTTTCATGTGGCCTATGCCATCTGCTCCCAGCCTGAAGCATTCGGGTTTGCCGAGATCGTGAAGGAGAGCAGCCATGGCCAGCACGGGATCTTTTGACGGCATGGCGCCGTCTTTTTTCTCGGCCGGGATTCCCTCCAGTACCGCAAGCGTATGTTCAAGAACGTCCATGTTGTGGTATCTGCTCTTCTGGTCAAAGCCGTGGCACACGCCGATCTCTGGGATTATCACCGCCAGGATCCTCCAGCAGCGCCTTATTACTGCAGGCGCGTACATGCCGCAGACGATCCCCGTAAGCTCTGACGCGATCCTTTCGGCTGAGATGTTCTTCAGCTCGAAAGCGCATTTCTCCATTGCCTCGAAAGTCTTATCCTCGATCGCAAAGCCGAAACGCGAGGCAAACCTCATGGCGCGAAGGATCCTCAGGGCATCCTCACCGAAACGTTCCTCCGGGTCGCCCACTGTCCTTATAAGGCCTTTTTCGAGATCAGCAATTCCGCCGGTAATGTCTTTTACATTACCTTCTTTATCCATATATAAGGAATTGACGGTGAAGTCGCGACGCCTGACATCCTCTTCGATGCTCCCGGCAAACAAGACGGAATCGGGCCGCCTCATGTCCGTATATTTTCCGTCTACGCGGAATGTCGTTATCTCGATATTGCCTTCAGGCATTACCGCGGTCACGGTGCCGTGAACGCTTGCGTTATCAATGAATCTGATGCCCGCATCCGAAAGGACTTTGGCCGTTATCTCAGGTGAAGATGACGATGCTATGTCAAAATCGTGGGGCGTTAAGTCCAGGAGCATGTCCCTGACCGCTCCGCCTGCCACATAGGCCTCGTTGCCCGAAGCCTCCAAAAGGCCCAAAACCGTCAGCACATAGCCGGGCAGGCTAAAGCCGCCTGATACTCTGTCCCTTGTCTTCGATTCCATGCTGAAATTATATCAAATCGTAATATTAGATGATTATGTGTTTATTTATAATTATTATGTATTTTTAACATTTAAGGGGGTCTGTATGTATCTTACCAAGGAACCTGCCGGCATTGACTCGGTCTTATTCGAAGAGAATATCCTCAAGATTAAATGCACCTTAAGGACAGTCGACCGGGGCGTTTTTTCCAATCAGAGAAAACAGGTATCCGTTCCCGGAAGGATGACGGTCGAGCTGTTTGCTCCTGCGCTCAATGTTGTTTCCGTAAGGATAAAGAATCACAACATTATCCCGAGAGCAAGGATCGCCACCCTGTACGATCACAGAGACCCCGCTTACGGCGAAGTCGAACAAAACGACAACGAGATAATATTCAAGTCAGGACGCCTTGAAGCAAGGATCCCCAAGGCCGGAAATTTTGGCATCAGGTTCTTCTACTGCGGAGTCCTGCTCACGACATCAAATCCCGATGAAGGCTTTTTCTACAGATCCGAGACCGGTGCTGCGGGCAGCTTAAAGGTCGACGTATTCTCATCCGTGACCGGCGCATCGATCGCGATGTTCAATAACGAAAAGATCTACGGCCTGGGCGGAGCAGCCGGTTCGATAATCAGGAACGGCGACACGGTTAAGACCTATAAGCGCAAGTTCCATTCCGGAACCGAGGCGATCCCTTTCTATATCTCGACATCAGGCTACGGCCTTATGGTCAACTCCGCGGGCAGCACCGAATTCGGCATCGGGACCGACGGGCTTTCCGCGACATTCTGCACGAAAGGCGAGACTCTCGAATACGACCTCATCGCAGGCGATGACATGAGCGCTATTTTCGGAAGCTATGTTCAGCTCACAGGCATGTCCAATCCCGTTTCCGAGAACTGCGTTGCAGGAGCTCCCGTGATCCTTGACAGCAGCAGCCGCACCACAGCCGATTCGGTCCTTAATGTTGTTTTGAACGCAAAGGACTCAGGGCTTCGCATCAGTGAAGTGTGGCTCGGAAATTCATGGCATCCGCAGAACGATCCGTTCGGCTTTGCATGGGACAAAACTAGATTCCCCGATCCGGTCCAGTTCGCGCGTTCGCTTCATGACCTCGGCACGAGTCTGTGTTTGTCGGTAAATCCCTATATTGCGGAGGCCTCGCCTGAATTCGGCGAAGCGCTCGATATGGGCTATCTCATCTCTGACAGCAAAGGATGCGCAGTCATCTGCGAGACACCCATGGGCGGCATCGGACTTGTAGATCTGCGCAAGCTCCCCGCGCGCAACTGGCTGACGAACCAGTTCGACGAGCTCTTCAAGATGGGCTGCGACAGATTCGAATCAGACTTTTCAGGCGCATACGGCGGCATTTTCGCAAGCGCTTTGGGAGATGACGGGGAAGCTTATATTGCTTCATTCTCGGAGATACTCAACTCCGCCGCGTCGGACACCATGCTCAGGCAGAGAGGCAGATACGGAACCTTCATCATCGCCGATTCCGTCAGTGCGGGCGACAGAAGAACGGTCTTCAGAAACATCTGTCCTGACAGCACTCCGGGATTCCCCGCACTTGCTGCCGCAATGCGCAACTCGGTCTCATACGGCATGTCAGGTCTCACTTCAGTCAACATCGACGTCCCGGATATCGCGGCACAGGACCCTGTTCTTTTCGGGCGCTGGCTCCAGTTCGCGGCCTTCACTCCTCACTTCAGACTTAACTGCGGCGGAGCGGTCGCAGGCGGAAGGCAGGAGGCATTCTCGCTTCTCAAGAACCTGACCGACCTGAGGACGGGCCTTGCTCCTTACCTTTATTCGACTGTATGCGAAGGTGTCAAATACGGCCTTCCCGCAATGCGCGCGATGATAATGGAATTCCCTAACGACCTTGCGGCCATGCAGGCAGAGAACCAGTACATGTTAGGTTCCTCCCTCCTGGTCTGCCCCGTTCTCACAAGAAACGGACAGATCACGGCTTACATTCCCGCAGGCATCTGGACCGACTTCATGACAAGGGAGAAGATAAGAGGACCCAAGTATCTCGTAAGAAACGTCGACAACGATACGATACCCGTTTTCGTGCGCCCCAATTCGATCCTTGTAACGAGGAGCAACGACTCGCATCATGAGACAGGCATCCTTGACGGTCTCACCTTCACCTGCTTTGAGCTGGCACCAGGATCTGTGGCGGCATGCGAAGTCTTCGGCGAGGACGGCAACACATCAGGCGTTATAAGGGTAACTTGCAGCGGCAGCAAGATCACGGTCAACACGACCGGTTTCGGAAAGAACAAGAGGATAGTCCTCGCTGACATCGTCAACGTCGTCAGCGTCTCGGAATCAATGCCCGAACAGACGCAGTTCGGCACCATGATAGAATTCTCAGGCAACGAACTGATAATCGGACTCGGCTGATCTTACTGGTTCAGGAAGTCCGTGATATCGCGGAAATAGTCATCGCGGACAGGTTCGTGCTGCAGTTCATGACGGAAAGATTCATAGCGGCGTGCGCTTATGCGTGCGCCGTATCTTTTCATAATCGAGATTATCTTCTCAACGCCAATCCCGTAACTTCCGACAGGGTCATCGCTTCCGTATGTGAAAAGGCACGGAGCCTCTGACATGTTCTGAAAAGACTTACTGCTCTGGACAAATCCCGCGATCCTGAAAAGGACATTGTAGCCTTCATTCGTGAAATCAAACCCGCACATCGGATCGTTCAGATATATCTGTACTTCTGCCGGTTCAGTGGAAAGCCAGTCGAATGCGGATGCCGGATTTTCTATACGCTTCAGGTAAGGACCGAAGGCGAGCTTGCCTATGAGCTTGCCCTTCTTTTCCGCCCTTCCGAAAAGGCAGAACAGCGCTGACAGGAACCTTCCGAAGCCCATCGCCGGATTATGTCCGCCCGTCGACGAGAAAACAAACTTCTTAAATTCGCACGCGTATTCGGGCGTTGAGAAAATGTACCTCACGATAAAAGAACCCATCGAGTGACCAAACAGATAATAAGGAATGTCTTCACCGAACCTGACGCGCGCAAGCCTGTGCATCTCCATGATATCCCTGACGGTATCGGCCGCGGCGGTCCTGCCCTTGCCGAAATAACCTTTCGGATAATCCATATCCTTGTTGAGTTCCCAGGTATCCCCGTGACCCATCATGTCGATGCCACAAACGTGGTACCCCTGATTGTTCAGGTGCGCGATAAATTCCTCATAGCGGCCCAGGTACTCTGCCATGCCATGGCAGATCTGCACTACGCCCTTTATCTCTTCGGCATTCGAAGGATAGTAACGGCCGGCAACTTTTGCGCCGTTGCCGTTTGCCGCGTTGAATGTCACTTTTTCGAATACCGGTTCCGCCATTTGAGTTCCTCTCTTTTCGCCTGTTATTCTAACATCTATACTCATGCAATAATAATTGAAAATTTCTTATTTAATTCTGACTTAAAACTATATAATAAAGAACAATAAACACTGAGCTTACTTCCGGGAGGATTTGTCCGATGTTTGAGATCGTTGAAAAGAAGCATCTTGGCGCCAATGTCTGGAGCATGAAAGTAGTCGCACCGCTCGTTGCCGGAAAGGCAATGCCCGGACAGTTTCTCATCGTCCGCGTTGATGATGAGGGCGAGCGCATCCCTCTTACTGTTTGTGATTTCGACCGCGAAAAGGGTTACGTCACGATCGTTTTCGCCATCGTAGGCGCAGAGACCGAGCGTATGTCTTATCTGAGGGAAGGTGACAGATTTGCCGATATCGTCGGTCCTCTGGGAAGGCCTTCCGATCTTACCGAGCTTCCCGTCGAAGAACTCAAAAAGAAAAAGATCCTCTTTATCGCGGGCGGCGTAGGTACCGCTCCCGTTTATAACCAGCTCAAGTGGCTGCACGACAACGGCGTTGACGTTGACTGTATCCAGGGTGCAAGGAACAAGGACCTCCTCATTCTCGAAGACGAGATGAAAGCAGTTACGAAGAATCTTTATTTCGCGACCGATGACGGTTCGCGCGGCATCCACGGCAACGTCTGCGTCGCACTCCAGCAGCTCTGGGACGAAGGCATCCGCTACGATCACTGCGTTGTCATCGGACCCGTAGTCATGATGAAGTTCGCGTGCCAGCTGACCAAGAAGCTCGGCATCCCCACAGTTATTTCGATGAATACCATAATGGTCGACGGCACGGGAATGTGCGGTGCCTGCAGACTTCTTGTAGGCGGACAGGTCAAGTTTGCCTGCGTTGACGGACCTGAGTTCGACGGCTGGGAAGTCGATTTCGATCAGGCCATGCAGCGCTCGCGTCTCTACAAGACAGAAGAAGGCAGGCTCTTGTTAAAGCTCCACGAGGGCGACACGCACCACGGCGGCTGCGGTGTCTGTTCCTGATTTTCGAGAAAGCGTTTAAGGAGACTTAAGATGGAAGTAGATGTTTTAAAGAAAGTTCCGGTTTCAGAACAGGATCCCAAGGTCCGCTCAACCAACTTCGACGAGGTCAACCTCGGTTATACAAAAGAAGAGGCAATGGCTGAGGCAACACGATGCCTTAACTGCAAGAACGCACGCTGCATCAACGGCTGCCCCGTCAACATCAATATCCCCGCATTCATCGCGAAGGTAAAGGACGGCGACGTAGAAGGAGCATACGACGTTATCTCGCAGTCATCCTCACTGCCCGCTGTCTGCGGCCGTGTCTGCCCTCAGGAAACACAGTGCGAGGCACAGTGCATCCGCGGCATCAAGGGCGAGGCAGTCTCGATCGGACGTCTCGAAAGATTCGTTGCCGACACGGCGAAAGACATGGGCATTAAGCCCCAGCTTCCTGCCGGCATCGTAAAGAAAGGCAAGAAAGTAGCCGTCATCGGCGCAGGTCCTTCAGGACTTACATGTGCCGGCGATCTCGCAAAGCTCGGCTATGATGTCACTATCTTTGAGGCCCTCCACAAGGCAGGCGGCGTACTCGTTTACGGCATCCCCGAGTTCCGTCTCCCCAAGGAGAAGGTCGTTGCAAAAGAAGTCGAGAACATCAGATCTCTCGGCGTTAACATTGTTACAGATGCAGTAATCGGAAGGTCTCTGACCATTGACGACCTTTTCGAGAAGGAAGGTTTCTCGGCCGTATTCGTCGGATCGGGCGCAGGCCTCCCCCGCTTCATGAACATCCCCGGCGAGCAGTCGCTCGGCGTTTTCTCCGCTAACGAATATCTGACCAGATCCAACCTCATGGGCGCATTCTCCGAAGATTCAAGAACGCCGATCATGAGAGCCAAGAAGGCCGTTATCGTCGGCGGCGGCAATGTTGCCATGGATGCGGCGCGCACCGCAAGGAGACTCGGAGCCGAGGTCCACATCGTTTACCGCCGTTCGGAAGCAGAGCTCCCCGCTCGAGTTGAGGAAGTCCACCACGCCAAGGAAGAGGGCATCATTTTCGATCTCCTCACCAACCCCGTTGAGATCCTTGCAAACGACGAAGGCTGGGTAACCGGCTGCAAGTGCATCAAGATGGAGCTGGGCGAGCCCGATGCTTCAGGCAGAAGAAGCCCGGTCGAGATCCCCGGTTCCGAATTCACGATCGACTGTGACGCCGTCATCATGTCGCTCGGCACGTCGCCTAATCCTCTTATCAAGACAACTACCGCAGGCCTCGAAGTCAACAAGCGCGGCGGCATAATCGTCAACGAATCGGAGATGACCACCCGTGAAGGCGTTTTTGCAGGCGGCGACGCTGTTACCGGTGCCGCTACCGTAATCCTCGCCATGGGCGCGGGCAAGTCAGCCGCCAAGGGCATCGACGAGTACCTGTCAAAGCAGGGCTGATAGTTTTTGAGTTACTACTGAGGGCCGGCCTTCATTAGGCCGGCTTTTTGTTTGTTTTTCGGCCCTGATTCGGGCAAGTACCGCCAAAAACCTATAAAAGGGCATTTTTGTCGGTAGTTTTTCGGGCTTAAAGAGGGATTTGGAGCTCAGACTACCGCCAAAATCCATAGAATCCAAATTCTAGACGGTAGTTTGCTGCCTCATAAGGCTATTGGGGAGCATAAACTACCGTCAAGATCAGCCGAAATCAAGTTTTTGTCGGTAGTCTGTCTGGCACCTACAGATAGAAATCGGGTTTTATTCCATTTTTCATCTACAGGTCCGCTGTTAACAGTACACCAGGCCATCACTCTGTCCCCTCTCCAGCGCCATTTATACACTTGTTGCTATATCATCAAAATTTGCGGTTTTGATCGCAGCATTTTCTTTATTACGGTAGATTGTTAACAATTGTTAATATTCCGTTTAATTATCCGTTCATATTTTCGAAACAAATCACCTTTTTGGTAGCAGATTTCGGGTGTATTTTGCGATTTTAAGTGAAATTATGGCGGAAATGTGATATAAAAATCGAAAAGTTGTTAACATTTCGTTCACAAACGGTGTAGTATAATGCCAGATTTGTTAAAACAAACCGAAGGAGGAAACAAGACATGGTTCGCAAGATTAGCAAGATTTATTCAGAAACTGACTTATCCAAAGCAGGATCATATCCTGTTTTCTACGCGCTCAGCATCGCAGGTCAGAGATGCAAGACATCCATCCTCCTGCTGATCAACGAGCTCCAGCAGACTGATTACAACAGCCTTCTCCGTCTCCTTGGCGGCATCAACGGTGTTGTTCTCACCAAGATGCTCCGTGAGCTTGAAGCTGACTGCATGATCAAGAAGATTACTTTCGGAACATACGGAAGTAAGGACTATAAGGTCGGATATACTCTCACTCTCACCGGTGAGCAGATAATCCCCATTCTCAACTCGATGAATGACTGAGTAAGCGGAACTCAAACATTAACGAAGCACCCACATTAACTCCGATTACACAGCCAGACATAATTAACCTCTTTAAGTAATACGCGCCTGAATCACTGCTCGGTACAGGCGCGTATTGCTTTTGAAATGATCCTTAAGATGTATTCAGAAATGTCTAAGTGCCTGTCTATGTTAAAGGGCTTATCTTAGACGTTGAGTTAGAATTCAAGGGAAAAGCGGGATAATTCTATGTATATGTCTAAGTAAAGATGCTTCACATAGACGTTAACTTAGAATTCCCGGACAGGACAAATAGACAGCAAAGCAAACAAAAAGCCCCGCTTCGCATTGAAGCGGGGCAATTCGTTTAAATCTTTAAGCAGCTATTAAGCGTTGCAGATAACGGAGAAATCCTCAGCCTTGAGGGAAGCGCCGCCTACGAGGCCGCCGTTGATGTCAGGCTGAGCGAAGAGACCAGCTGCGTTCTTAGCGTTGCAGGAACCACCGTACTGGATGGTGATAGCTTCAGCGCACTTCTCGCAGTAAAGCTCAGCGATGACGCCACGGATGAACTTGCAGACTTCCTCAGCCTGCTCGTCTGTAGCTGTCTTGCCTGTGCCGATAGCCCAGATAGGCTCATAAGCGATTGTGATCTGGCAGAGCTTG
>JAEEGJ010002079.1_pt1 | contig 149132 bp, 120 predicted proteins | sample 8958761 | NCBI WGS metagenome assembly JAEEGJ01 (sample SAMN16246546, study PRJNA631951) | gut metagenome | biome: gut microbiome; feature: rumen; material: RS-attached | host: Bos | place: Iran: Karaj | collected 2018-10
ATGATTTTGAAGCGTAAATTATATGATGAAATGCTCCGTTGGAAACAGGAGCGCCAAGGCAGTACTGCATTATTGATTAAAGGGGCTCGACGGGTAGGAAAATCAACCCTTGTTGAAGATTTTGCCAAACGTGAATACAAGTCCTATGTGATGATAGATTTCTCACATGTAAGCAAGCAGCTAAACTCCTTGTTTGAAGACATCAGCAATTTAGACTTCTTTTTCCTTAGGTTGCAACAGGAGACACACACAACTCTGTATAATCGTAATAGTGTCATTATCTTCGACGAGGTTCAACTGCAACCATTGGCGCGACAGGCGATAAAACATCTTGTGAAGGATGGAAGGTACGATTATATCGAGACAGGATCCTTGCTGACGCTGAAGAAAAATGTACAAAATATTCTGATACCAAGTGAAGAAACCCGATTGACGCTTTATCCGCTGGATTATGAGGAGTTCATGTGGGCAACTGGAAATGATGTTGGGCTTTCCATCTTACGGCAGTTTTGGGATAAAAAGGTCCCATTGGGGCAAACGCATCGCCAACAAATGCGCGACTTGAGGCTATATATGCTTGTAGGAGGAATGCCACAGGCAGTTAATGCTTATATCAAAAGCAATAACATGCAGCAAGTGGATGCGGTGAAGCGCGAAATCATTCAGCTCTACGATGATGATTTCAGAAAGATAGACACATCGGGTAGGGCATCTAGGTTGTTTTTCAATATTCCTGGGCAGTTGGCAAAGAATGCGTCAAGGTATAAAATTTCAACAGCAATCAATAGGAAGAACAATGACGTAAATTCCATTATCGCTGATATGGAAGATAGTTTGGTCATTTCGATTGCATATCATGCCGATGATCCTAATGTTGGCTTTGCTTTGAGTCGAAATATAGACTACTATAAGTTATTTCTTGGAGATACAGGATTGTTTATTACTCTGGCATTTTGGGATAAGAAGTATACTGAGAATGTTATCTATGATAAATTGCTATCAGACAAATTGGCCGCTAACTTGGGTTATGTGTATGAGAATCTTGTAGCTCAGATGTTAAGAGCCGCTGGGCACACATTATATTATTACACATTCCCAGATGGTAATAATCATAATTACGAGATAGATTTCTTATTGTCTAAAGGAAATAAGATTGTCCCGATAGAGGTCAAATCGTCGGGATATCTGACACATAAGTCACTGGACGAGTTTTGCAAGAAGTATTCGTCTCGTGTGGGAGACCGTTTCCTTATCTATACTAAGGACTTCTATCGTGATGGAGAGACTCTTTGCATCCCAGTTTACTGTACCGGAATGCTATGATAGTTTTGACATAATTACCAGGAGCCGTAGGCACCGCGGTCGGCGTCGAGTCGTAAGAGGATGAACAGCAGGAAGGTAAAGCCCCACAGGGAGGAACCGCCGTAGCTGAAGAACGGCAAGGGGATGCCGATGACTGGGCATAGGCCGATGACCATGCCGATGTTGATGGTGAGGTGGAAGATGAGGTAGGACGCGACACAGTAGGCATAAACTCGCGCGAAGGTCGAGTGGTTGCGCTCGGCTAGGGTGATGATGCGCAAGATGAGTGCCAGGTACAGCAAGAGCACAGCCACGCTGCCCACAAAGCCCTTCTCCTCTCCGATGGTGCAGTAGATGAAATCGGTGTGCTGCTCGGGGACGTATTTGAGTTTAGTCTGTGTTCCGTTCAGGAAGCCCTTGCCCATGATGCCGCCGCTGCCAATGGCGATTTTGCTCTGGTTGACGTTGTAGCCCGCGCCGCGAGGGTCGTCGGCGATGCCCAGGGTGACCATGATGCGTTTTTGCTGATGCGGCTCCAGCACCTTGTTGAAGGCGATATCCACCATGAACATGAACAGGATTGATGCCGCTGCAAAGCACATGGTGATGAGCACTTTCTTCAAGTCGTCATGCAACATGCCCCACAGCAGGTAGAGCAACGACAGGAAGATGACCGGCAAGAAAAAAGCATAGCCGTTGACATGCACACCCGCCAGCGTCAGCCCGCCTGCCAGCGCACCTGCAGCCAGGTAGCCCAACAGCACGTTGCGCCCCAGTATCCACGAGCGGCAATAGACCAGCAGCATCCCCACGATGAGTGTCATGACAAGGATAAAGGCGATGACCATGCCTAATGGGATGCCCATGAACGTGATGGCGGCAAACTTGAGCACCACCACAAAATAGACTACCGCCATCAAGGCTGCAAACAGCACGAAACCCGACATGCCCTCGCGGTAGAGGACAAAGATGAGCGCCGTGTAAACCAGTGCAGAGCCCGTCTCCTTTTCCAGGATGATGCACAGGATGGGCAAAACGATGATAGCAAAGGCGATGGCGTAGTTGCGCCATCCGTTCAGCGTGAAGCCGTATGTGCTGAACAGTTTAGCCAACGCTAGTGCGGTGGCCGCCTTGGTGAATTCGGCGGGTTGCAGGCTCACGGGGCCGAACACCAGCCATGAGCGCGATCCCTTGATGTCAGGCGCGACAAAGATGGTGATAATCAGCAGCAATATCATAAACCCGTAGATGGGGTAGGCATAGGCTTCATAGATGCGCCTGTCGATGAGCAACAGTGAGAAGCCGATGAGGAAGGCCATGGCTGCCCACATGAACTGCTTGCCCGAGTACTCACTCAGGTCAAACATGCTGGCCTTATCATAGTCATAGGTGGCGGCATAGATGCTAACCGCGCCTGCCACGACCATGATCAGGTACAGGATGATAGTGAACCAGTCCACCGATCCTAATAGGTTGGTATTCTCATCTTCATTCCTTACTTCCATCGCTTGACACGGGTTTTGAAGGTTGTTTCTTATTCTTGTCGGCCTGGGTGCCGGAATTGGTGGTCTTTTTGACCTTGGGGACTGAAATTGTATGGCGGCTTGCCATGGCGCGTCCCTGGGCTTGCAGGCCGGGGGAGTTGCCGCGCAGGTACCGCTGGATCATCAGCGCACCGATGGGCACGCCGAATGCTGCGCCAAAGCCTGCGTTCTCAACATAGACACACACCGCGATTTTGGGGTCGTTCATCGGAGCAAAACCCATGAAAACCGAGTGGTCGCGGCCATGAGGGTTCTGGGCCGTTCCCGTCTTGCCACACACGTCCAGTCCCGGAATATTGGCGCGGGTACAGGTGCCACCCAACACAGCCATACGCATACCCTCGACGATGTCGTTGTAATACTTCTTATCGATGTCGGTATCGTGGCGCTCGATGTTTTTCTTGAGTACCCCAATGCCCTCGATGTTCTTGACCACGTGGGGCGTGATGTAATAGCCCCTGTTGGCGATGGTAGCGCTCAGGTTAGCGATTTGCAGCGGGGTGGCGAGGATTTCGCCTTGTCCGATGGCGTCGCTGATGATGGTTTGTCCCACCCATTTACCTTCGCCATAAATCTTGTCATAAAAAGCGGTGTTGGGGATAAAGCCTCGGCTTTCGCCCGGCATGTCGATGCCCAGCTTGTAACCATAGCCCATCGACACCATGTGGTTTTTCCACACCTCAAAGGCTTTGCCCGTCGAGCCATACTTGGAACGCTTGTCCATCATGTACTTGAAGCCCCAGCAAAAGTAGGCGTTGCACGACGTCTGCAGGGCGGGCTTGAGCGAGATGGGCGAGTAGTGGCCGTGGCATCCCACACGCAATCCCGCATTGACATAACCTCGACGACAGGGGAACAGTGTGCTCGTGCTGATGATGCCTTCTTGGAGGAAAATCAGGCCTTGGGTGGGCTTGAATGTCGATCCGGGCGGGTAGGCCGCCATATAGGACCTGTCATACAGCGGCTTGAGCCGGTTGTTTACCAGGTCGCGGTAATTCTTGCCGCGCTCCTTACCCATGAGCAGCGACGGGTCGTAGCTCGGGCTGGACACCAGCGCGAGGATCTCGCCCGTCTTGGGCTCGATGCACACGATAGCGCCCACCTTACCCTGCATGAGCAGCTCGCCGTAGGCCTGCAATTCGATGTCGATGCTCAGTTTTAGGTTGTTGCCTGCTACAGGCGACACGTCATCGGCTCCGTCGTTATAGCGTCCCTTGATCTTTCCTGTCGCGTCACGGATAAGGATTTCCTTGCCCTTGATGCCTCGCAGCCAGGTTTCGTAGCTCTTCTCTATACCCAAGTCGCCGGTATAATCTCCGGGGCGGTAGTAGTCGTCGTTCTCAATGTCTTTGTTGTTGACCTCGCGGATGTCGCCCAGCACGTTGGCTGCGACCGGATAGCTGTATTGCCTTAGGATGCGCTGCACGACAAAGAAACCCGGGAAACGGTACAGTTTCTCCTGCAACCGGCCATAATCCTCGGGCGTGAGGTGGTGCATGAACACCTGTTGGGTGAATGCCGAGTAATTGCGCCCTTTTCTCATCTCCTGCCAGCGCTGGTCAAACTCGCTGCGGCTGATTTGCAGCGTGTTGCAAAAATCCACTGTGTCAAATGGGGTCACATCCTTAGGAATCATCATCAGGTCATACTCGGGGGTGTTGTACACCACCAGTTTGCCGTTGCGGTCATAGATGAGTCCGCGCGAGGGATAGATGACCTTCTCCATGAAGGCGTTGTTATCGGCGTGGGCCTTGTAGGAGCTGTCAAGCACCTGCAGTTGCACCAGGCGGACGATATAGATGAGCACAATCGCCACGATAAAGCCGCCGATGACAAACTTGCGTTTCTCGAGGTTATAATCTTTTCTCACGGCGAGTGCTAACTAAACTGTCCAACCCAAAGATGATGATGATTGACAAAGCGCTGCTGGCGACAATGCGTGCCAATGTGAGCACGATGTTATGCAGCGTGAAGGCCTGGATGAGGAAAATCAGGGTGCAGTAAAGCGTGACCAGGCTTGCCATGTACTTGAAATAGTCGCTCACACCCATTGAGTCCACCGAGGGGATGGGGATGTTCATGTCGTTCTCATGGGAAACGAACAGGTTGAACACCGGACGGCGCACAGCAGCCAGTATGGTGCAAGCCAGCGCGTTCATGCCGGGTGTGTTAGTGAAGATGTCGAGCAACAGCCCGGTGAAAAAGGCGATGGTCAGCACCCAGCCGCCATGAAGGTTCACAGGCAGGCGCAGGATCAGGTAGATGAACACGATGGGCATGGCCACGTTGAACAACACGATCTTGTTGCACACCAGCTGCATGATCATGAGGGCGAAAAACAGCACGATGAATTGTATCACGGTCTTGGTCATGGCTGGTCTTCTCCTCCTCCCTGGTTTTCGGGTTCAACTGGTTGTACGGGCTGTTCAGGCAAAGCTGGCTGGGTCTTTTTGACTGGCTCGTCATGCTTGACGGGCTTGGCCGGTTTGGTGTCCTCGGGCAGGACATCAACGATTTCGGGCTTGATCTCGGGGCGGGTCTCGATGTTGGCAGCGGTGTCGATGCCTTGCTCGGCACGGCGCAGGGCGTCGATCTGTTCCTTCATGCTGTTGGTGATGACGCGCACGCTACTCAGTTGGCTGAAGTTAGTCGTCAGCCTGATGCGCAGTGACACAAAGCTGTCGCTCATGCCACGTGCCAGTCCCTCGACTGTACCCACGATGATGCCCTCGGGGAACACCGCCGAGTAACCGCTGGTTACGATGGTGTCGCCCTTGTTGAACGTGATGTGCTTGGGCAGTTCCTCGAGCACAGCCAGCTGGGGACTCTTGCCGTCCCAAACCAGTGATCCGAAAAATCCGCTACCCTTAAGCTTGCACGACAGCCTCATGTGGGGATTGAGTAACGAGATAACGCGTGAGGCGTGAGGTCCCACCACATTGACGATGCCCACCACGCCGTTCTGGTCGATGACGCCCATCTCGGGTTTTATCCCATCAAGGCCACCTCGGTTGATGGTGATGTAGTTGTTAGGCTGGGCGATGCTATTGCTGATGACCTGTGCCATGACAAAGCTGTATTGCTTCAAGGCAGGCTGGCGCAGCGAGTCGGGCGACTGCAGCGCCATGTCGTTCATCAGGTTGCGCAGCTCAATCAGTTCCGTCTCCAGCGCAGCGTTGCGTTCCTGCAGGCTCTCGTTGATGTCACGCAGGTGGAAATAGGACGTGACATTGTTGAGTGCCTTATAGACCGCGGCACTCACCGAGTTGGCCGAGGTCAAATAGACGCTCTGCTGGTAAGGGTTATCCTTAAACAGCAGCACGAGGCTCAGAATCACATAGACTGCGAAAATGAACCACGCACTGTGTTTGACGAAAAAGTTGAGCAGATTGTTCATCGTGCCTTTATTAGCTTTTAGGCCTTAGGCTTTGGTGATGGGTTCCAGGTGGAATGACCTAACGGCAATTACCTAAAGCCTAATGCCTGAAACCTAAAGCCTCAAAAGGTTAGCGCATGAGGAACTTGAAGTGCTTGATGTTCTTCAGAGCGATGCCGGTACCCTTGGCAACAGCGTGCAGGGGATCCTCGGCAACATGGAACTCGATGCCGATTTTGTCGGTCAATCGCTTGTCAAGACCACGCAGCAATGCGCCGCCACCGGTCAGGAAAATACCGTTGTGGACGATGTCCTGATACAGCTCGGGAGGAGTCTGCTCCAGAGCGCTCAGCACGGCGGCCTCAATCTTGGAGATAGATTTCTCGATGCAGTGGCACACCTCCTGATAGGTCACGGGCACCTCCAGAGGCAGCGAGTTCACCTGGTTGGGGCCATGGATGATGAAGTCCTCGGGGGCGTCGGGACCTAGGTCGGTCAAGGCCGAACCCACGTTGATCTTGATGGCTTCGGCAGTGCGCTCACCCACGCGAACGTTATGGGCGCGGCGCATGTGCTCCTGGATATCCTCGGTGAGGTCGTCGCCAGCGGTGCGGATGCTCTTGTTGCTCACGATACCGCCCAGCGAAATCACGGCGATCTCGGTGGTACCGCCGCCGATGTCGACAATCATGTTACCCTCAGGTGCCAGCACGTCAAGGCCGATACCCAGTGCGGCAGCCATGGGCTCATAAATCATATAGACGTCACGTCCGCCAGCATGCTCACTCGAGTCACGCACGGCACGGATCTCAACTTCGGTTGAGCCCGAGGGAACGCACACGACCATGCGCAGCGAGGGCGAGAACCAGTGGTTCTTGGCGCTCACTTTCTTGATCATGCCGCGAATCATGTGCTCGGCAGCGTTAAAGTCGGCAATCACACCGTCGCTCAACGGCCTGACGGTGCGGATGCCCTCGTGTACCTTGCCGTGCATCTCGCGGGCACGCTCACCCACGGCGATGGGCTTGTTGGTCTTGGAGTCAAGTGCGACTACCGACGGCTCGTCGATGACGATGCGGTCGTTATGGATGATAATGGTGTTGGCTGTTCCTAAATCGACAGCGATTTCTTGAGTGAATGAAAACCATCCCATGATGTATCTCTATGTTTGATAGATTGTTATAATATTTCTTGTTAAAAACACCCGTTAAATGGACTGCAAAATTAGTGAAATCTTGCAAAACAACCGCTATATTTACATAATTAAAAAATAAAAAATATCGCTCTTGGTAGGACGGTTAGGAGCGCTCGGGAATGTCGGGGTTCATGGAGCCCTTAGAGAAGATATTCCAGAGCCTCGACGGCATGACGCACACAGTCCTCACAAGAGCACAACACCCCACGGTCGCTACCCACGCCCTTCAGGTCCTTGCACTTGGTGGCGCCGCACCGCTGCTCAAAATCAGCCCTCAACTGACTGGCTTGAGGGTTCATCCGGCGGTTGTCAAATTTTAGCAAACCCTGCGCTATTTGGGCGCCGCACAGGGCGCCGCATGTCTCCTCCATGCAGCCCATTCCGCTGCCAAAACATGCCCCCATGGCCAGTAGTTTCTCCTGGGGCAAATCCAGCTCAGGAACGAAGGCCAACAGCACCGCCTGACAGCAGTTGTGGTCGCGTTTATACATCACTGCGCGCTCGCGTCGCGGCATCCCGCTCAACATCTCGTTCTGTTCCATTGTCGTGTTATATATAATGTGTAAAATCTGTTGCAAAGGTAGTGCAAGGCGAACACAATGCCAAATTTATTTGAGCAAACCGAACGTTAACCTTGACTCGTCCGTTTTTCATACTACTTGAACAACGTTAAACAACAAAAACTACGTTTTTTAGAGGCATCCGCGTCCTGGTTATATTAACAACTGAAATTTCTGAATTTTCTGTGGGCATTTGCGTTTGTGTCAGTAAATGACTGAATATAGAAACCCTCAGATAATTCAGATGATTCAGTTGTTAGTTTTTGCTTAAATACAAGTGTGGTTTTGGTCTTCTTGAGGGAAAATCACTATCTTTGCAGTTTGAATCGAATATTTAACCAGCCATAAACATTTGACAATGAAGCGACCAATAAATTTCAAAATATCCATGGGCCGATGCCTGATGTTGCTGTTGCTGACGCTTACAACATTTGCCGCCTCGGCTCAAGAAGCCTACTCGGTTTTTACCGAGGCCGACAGCACACTGACGTTCTTCTACGATGACCAGCGCAGTTCCCGCCCGGGCACTTCCTATTCGTTGATTTTGACGGATAGTGTTCCCGATTGGTATGAGAACCGAGGCGGCATTACCAAGGTGGTATTTGACACCACATTTGTCGATGCCCGTCCCACTTCCACTCGCAGTTGGTTTTACGAGATGGCTAAGCTGGACACCATTTCTGGAATCGAATATTTAAAAACCGACTCGGTGACCGACATGAGGAGGATGTTTCAGGGTTGTATGTCACTGGATTCCGTTGATGTGAGCGGCTTTAACACGTCTAGTGTGACCGACATGATGAGCATGTTCCAGCAATGCGCACGGTTGAAATTCCTTGATTTGAGTAGCTTCAACGCTGCTAAGGTGATTGACATGGAAGGCATGTTCTATGGCTGCAGTTCATTGGATTCTCTTGACCTGAGTGGCTTCAACACTTCGCGGGTGGAGAAGATTGGATTCATGTTCGCTGACTGCATTTCATTGAGATCCATTAATTTAAGTGATTTCAATACCTCTAATGTAACATACATGAGATGTGTGTTCCTGAACTGCAGATCCTTGACATCCCTTGACCTGAGTCACTTCGATACCTCGAATGTGACGGATATGAGCGGCATGTTTCAAAAGTGCCAATCCTTGACATCTCTTGACTTGAGAAGTTTTACCACCTCTAATGTGACACTTATGAATGCCATGTTTGCTTACTGCAGTTCATTGGATTCCATTAACTTGAGTAGTTTCAACACCCAGAATGTGACGGATATGTCGGGCATGTTCTTTCACTGCCAATCCTTAACATCGCTTGATCTGAGTAGCTTCAATACCCAGAATGTGACGGATATGTCGAGCATGTTCTCTCACTGCCAATCCTTGACATATCTTGACCTGAGAACGTTCAACACCACGAATGTGACAAACATGGGACAAATGTTCTGGGGCTGTAATAATCTGAAAACAATCTATGCCGGCGATGACTGGTCAACCGATTCAGTGATCAATTCAGCCGAGATGTTTTACGGCTGCGTCAATCTTGTTGGTGAGCAAGGTACAGTTTATGATGAGAACCATGTGGATGTTGCCTATGCCCATCTAGACGGTGGTATTGCCAATCCTGGCTACCTGAGTAGAAAGAGGGAGGCCTATGCATTGCTTTCCACCGATCAGACAACATTGACATTCCGCCATGATGACCAGCGCCTCACTTCCTCCCTGCCGGGCACTCCCTATGTGTTGAATACTGGAATAAACAATCCTGGTTGGTCTAGTGTCGCTAATCGTGTTACTCAGGTGGCGTTTGACTCCACATTTGTCGCTGCCCGTCCCACAACCACTTATAGTTGGTTCCGCGGAATGAATAAGCTTGATTCAATTATTGGAATTGCCAATTTAAACACCAGCTCGGTGAAAGATATGAGAAGAATGTTTGCTGGCTGCAATTCTTTGAAGACCATTGACTTGAGTCACTTCAACACCGATAGCGTGACAAATATGTGGACCATGTTCTATGACTGCGATTCTTTGAGGTCTATTGACTTGAGCAGTTTCAATACCTCTAATGTGACAAACATGGCGCGCATGTTCGCCGGCTGCGATTCTTTGAGGTATATTAACTTGAGCAGCTTTAATACGGGCCAAGTGACAGACATGGCAGGCATGTTTGCTGACTGCGGATCTTTGACTTCCATTGGCCTACAAAGCCTCAACACAACTAATGTGAAATACATGGGTTGGATGTTCCAAGGCTGCAAATCCTTGACTTCTCTTGACTTGAGCCACTTCAACACCTCTGGAGTTACCGAAATGGAGTACATGTTCCAGGGCTGCGATACTTTGGTTTCCCTTAACCTGAGTGGCTTCAGCACTGGGAATGTGAAAGACATGACAGGTATGTTCGATGGCTGCAAATATTTGACTTCCATTGACTTGAGCGGCTTCAATACCGCTAATGTGACTGACATGGCTCTCATGTTCCAGGGCTGCAAATCTTTGGCATCCATTGACTTGTTCGGCTTCGACACGTCAAAGAATAATTCCTTAAAATGTATGTTTGCCCAATGCAGCAGTTTGACTAGCCTTGACTTGCGTGGATTTAACACTGCCCGTGTGACTGATATGACACAAATGTTTATCGATTGCGAGGATTTAGAGCGCATTTATGTGAGCAAGGGATGGAACACGGCAAACGCTAATAGATCAGAAAATATGTTCAAAAATTGCCTCAAACTCATGGGCGAGAGGGGAACGGCTTATGACTCTACTCATGTGGATGCTTACTACGCCCACATCGACGGAGGATCAAGCAATCCTGGTTATTTCTCCACCAATGAATCCCCTGCTCCTACTGCTGCCTATGCAGAACTTTCTTCTGATCAAAAGACCTTAACGTTCTATCACGATAACCAGCGTTTCTCCCGCTTAGGCATTTCCTATTTGCTGAATACGGGAGAAAACAATCCTAGTTGGTTTGGTTATGTTGAGAGTGTCACCCAAGTAGTGTTTGACCCCTCATTTGCTGCCGCCCGTCCCGCTTCCACTCATAGTTGGTTCTACTATATGGACAAGCTTACTTCCATTTCTGGAATTACAAATCTGAATACCAGTTCGGTGACTGACATGGCTCTTATGTTCAATGGTTGCAAATCATTGAAATCCATTGACTTGAGTGGTTTTAATACCAAAAATGTGAAAGATATGAGAAGCATGTTTGCTGGCTGCGATTCTTTGGCATCACTAAACTTGAGACGTTTCAACACCACGAATGTGACAAACATGGCAAGCATGTTTACAGACTGCGGTTCATTGTCGTCACTTGACCTGAGCAGCTTCAATACCGCTAATGTGACTGACATGGCAGGAATGTTTACAGGCTGCGGTTCTTTGTCATCCCTTGACCTGAGTCGTTTCAATACCTCAAATGTGCGGAGCATGAAAACCATGTTTAAGGGCTGCGATCATTTGGAAACCATATATGCCGGCAATGGCTGGAGTACAGATGCCGTGACTGAATCCCGTGAAATGTTTGCTGGCTGTGAAAAACTTGTCGGTGGCCAGGGGACAGTTTATGATGAGGACCATGTGGATGCCGCCTATGCACATATAGATGATGCTCCAGACAATCCTGGTTATTTCACTTGGAAAGATGGTATACTCGATGGTGACGTGAATGGTGATGGCGAAGTAAACATCAGTGATGTGAATTGCATTATCAACGTTATTCTGGGAGCCCCTGATATCTATGAGGGCCGTGCTGACGTGAATGGTGATGGCGAGGTAATGATCACCGACATCAATGCTGTCTTAGCCTATTTCTTATAGGCAGTAGGGCGCCTCCAGTCTAGTGCCCATCAAGGTTTATTGTTACGTCATGTTTCCCTGCGCCTTTGGCTTGGGCGCAATAGGTGTCACCTCGGGATAAAAAAGAATGAATTCTTTTTGCTTTCCTCTCGGCTTGCACTATTGTTTCCTGATCGGGGCAATAACCAGCGTGGCTGCACGTTATATATTATATAAATAAAGAAATATCTAGTGCGCACAATGAACAAGAGAATGATAATGCTCATGGCTGCTGTGCTGGCATTGTTGTCGGCGAGCGGTCAGGTGGAATTTACTGGTGGTAGTTTGGCTACTTACTCCCCCATCGTGGCACCTGAGAGCACCAACGACTTCAAAATCTATGTCATCTATGACATTCAGGACGTGATCATGCACTACCCGTCGGAGACCGGTGAACGGCCAAAGGTGTGTTCCTTTGAGAGTTATCCCGATGAAATCGATGGAGTCCAGTGGAATGGTTTTGAGACAACGCTTAATCGGGTCAGAGAGGGAGGCTACATCATCAATGACACTTATCGCTTTTGGGTGGTGAACTATGCCGATCATTATCTGGTACTCAACGGCCTATCGATAAACGATGAGTCGCCTTGCGATTTGATTACACTGGATGTTGACGGCCGTGGAGACGCGATTACTTACAAAACCTATGGCGGCAATTCCCATGTGCTCGATAGGAAAATCGAGTTGAAGTATAACACGCTCGAATTTATTAACGACAGTACCAATTCCCGCTGGGAGCAGGTAGAGGTTATCGATACCTTTCCATCAATCTATAACGTGTCAGTTGCTCCGCCGCTGTGCAGCACTGAATTTGAGATGAGTGGCGACTACTACCTGGAGAGGTGGAATTTCGAAAAGAAGAAAAAGACAGTATACTTCAATAACCCCCAGGCCGTAAGCTGTAACGCTATTGCTGTGCATGAATACAATGGCGAATACACCCTGATAGAACATAATGCCGTCATGCGGGGTCTTGCTCCATATCACATCATATTTACTGGCTATCCAACCGATGCGGCCACTACTTATCAGTGGCAGATTGCTACCGATGAGAGTTTTGAGAACATCATCGAAACCTATGACAGCGATGTGATGGAAAAATACTTTGATGACATGACTACTTTCTACATTCGTTTCATGGTCAAGTCAGAAAGCTGTGGCGAGATCTACAGCGAGACTTACATCATCGCGCCTAGCGTGAGCGAGCTTGGAAAGGGGGAGAGAGGGTTGATTCCTAACGTGTTCACACCTAATTCAACCTATAACACTAACGACATTTGGAAAATACCCTGTAAGTCACTGATAGAGTTCCATTGCTGGATTTTTGACCGCTGGGGCAATCTGTTGTATGAATACACTGACCCAGAGGGTGGTTGGGATGGCAAATATCATGGCAAGCTTGTTGACACCGGTGTTTATTACTATGTGGCAACAGGTAAGGGCATCGATGGTGTCAAACACAATAGAAGTGGCGACATCAACATCCTGCGAATCAGTGATAGTGCTGGAGCCGTTAATAACAACGGCGGATATTGATTAACAAAAAAAGACTGGACATTATAGACCGATGAAACGAATCATATTGCTTGTCGCGGCGCTCATGGCAACCACTGTCGTGATGAACGCTCAGCTCAAGAAAGAGTATAGTAAGCAGTCAAGCACGGGAGCGTCGTCCCCCGTGTTTGGCGTTACAGCCAGCCCTGATATCCCCATGAGTGTCACTTTTGCAGGCGAGAAAGTGAGCCTTGACCGCCTGGACATGGCCGAGCGCCTGGACCGGGAGTTGACCGGCATCATCTACGGGCAAACCACGACCGAACTGTGTTTCAAGCGCGCTAACCGCTATTTTCCGGCTATGGCAAAGATATTGAAGGAGCAAGGTATCCCCTTGGATTTCCTCTATTTGGCGGTAACCGAAAGTTCGATGGACTATAATGCCTATTCCAGCGCTAAGGCAGCGGGTGCATGGCAGTTATTGGCAGGTACGGCGCGAGACTACGGTCTGGAAGTGACCGATGAGGTTGATGAGCGCTTTGACCCCGAGAAATCGACGGTAGCGGCATGTAAATATCTCAAGTCGGCTTATAAGAAATATGGCAACTGGCCCACTGTGGCCGCTAGCTACAACGCTGGAATGCAGCGTATTACCAATGAATTATCCAAACAGCAGGTGAGCAACTCGTTTGACCTGTATCTGGTGCAGGAAACGTCACGCTATGTGTTCCGCATCATCGCCTACAAGCTGTTGATGGAATCACCCAAGCGCTACGGTTACCGTTTCTCGCGCAAGAACCTGTGGCAGCCTGTGGATTATACCACGGTTGAGGTGACAGGCGGTGTGGCCAGTTGGGTCGATTGGGCTAAGGGTAAGGGCATAACCTATGCCCAGTTGCGCGAAGCCAACCCTTGGATACGTTCCACTAAGCTCACTAACTCGAGTGGGAAAACATATAAGGTGCGTGTGCCCAAGCAGAGCGAGCTCTACCGCAGCAAGCGCAGTTACACCGTTTATAACAAGGACTGGGTCATCGACTAACGTCTAAAGAATAACATGAAACTGAACGGGCAGGAAATAGATAGCGTGGAGGTGCTGGGCGCGCGTGTCCACAACCTCAAGAATATAGATGTGGAGATCCCGCATGACAGACTCACTGTCGTTACGGGACTGAGCGGCAGCGGCAAGTCGTCGCTGGCGTTCGACACAATCTTTGCCGAGGGGCAACGGCGCTATCTGGAAACATTTTCGTCCTATGCCCGTAACATGTTGGGGATTTTGGAACGCCCCAATGTGGATAAGATATCTGGCCTGTGCCCCGTCATCTCGATCGGGCAAAAGACCGTAAACCGCAATCCGCGCAGTACAGTGGGCACGACAACCGAGGTGTATGACTACCTGAGGTTGCTTTATGCCCGTGCTGCCGATGCCTATTCCTACTTGTCGGGCGAGCGCATGGTTAAATACACCACCGACAAGATCTTGAGCCTGATACTGGAACGCTACCAGGGCCACAGGATTTATATCCTCGCGCCATTGGTCAAGAACCGTAAGGGACACTATAAAGACCTGTTTGAGAACCTGCGCAAGAAAGGTTACATGAATGTACGCGTTGATGGCGTGTTGCGCGAAATCACCTTCGGTATGAAGCTTGACCGTTACGTCAACCACAGCGTTGAACTGGTGGTGGACCGCCTTAAGGTGGCCGACAAGGACGGCAAGCGGTTGGCCGACACTGTTGACCTCGCTTTCAAGCAGGGCAACGGCCAGCTGATGGTGTTGGATGCTGAGAACGATGAGGTAGGGTACTATAGCCGCTCGCTGATGGATCCCGCGACAGGGCTGTCCTACATGGAGCCGGCTCCGCACAACTTCTCGTTCAACTCGCCGCTGGGTGCATGTCCTCATTGCAAGGGATTGGGCTATGTGAATCTCATCGACCGTGAGAAAATCATGCCCGATATGTCGTTGAGCATTCGTGGCGGTGGCATCCTGCCGCTGGGCAAATACAGGAATGTCCAAATCTTTTGGCAACTGGCCGCGATATGCGAGAAATATGACTGCACGCTCGACACACCCCTGGGTGAGCTGCCCGAGGAAGCGTTGAACGACATCCTTAACGGCACCAACGAGCGCTTGAACCTGCGCACCGAGACACTCTCCACCAACAACTATTTCCTCACCTTTGATGGCTTGGTCAAGTACATCGAGATGCAACAGGACGATACGGCCACCAGTGCAGCCCAGAAGTGGGCAGGGCAGTTCTTCTCACGTGCCGTGTGCCCCGAGTGTGGCGGCGCCCGTCTCAACCGTGAGGCGCTTCATTTCAGGCTCAACGGCAAGAATATCGCCCAGCTGGCGGCGATGGACATCAGCGAGCTGCGCGACTGGATTGAAGACCTTCACAATCACGTGACACCCACGCAGTGGGAAATCGCGCGCGAAATCGTCAAGGAAATCAGCTCAAGGCTCAACTTCCTTTTGGAAGTGGGGCTGGACTACATGTCGCTGAACCGCAATTCGGCGTCGCTCTCGGGCGGCGAGAGTCAGCGCATCAGGCTTGCCACCCAGATCGGGTCGCGCTTGGTCAATGTGCTTTATATCCTTGATGAACCCTCCATTGGCTTACACCAGCGTGATAACCAGCGACTTATCGACTCATTGAAGACCTTGCGTGATGACGGCAACACCATACTGGTGGTAGAGCACGACAAGGAGATGATGCTGCAGGCCGATTATGTCATCGACATTGGGCCGCTGGCAGGGCGCAAGGGAGGTAACATCGTGTTTGCCGGAACACCCCAAGAATTGCTTCAGCAGCACACGCTCACCGCCGATTATCTGAACGGAACACGCTCTATTGAAATACCCAAAGAGCGCCGTCAGGGCAAAGGAAAGTCCTTGAGACTCACCGGTTGTCGAGGCAATAACCTCAAGGGCGTTGATGTGGAATTCCCGTTAGGTACTTTTATCTGTGTCACGGGGGTGAGTGGCAGCGGAAAATCCACGCTGGTCAATGCCACATTGCAGCCCATCCTGAGCCAGCGCCTGTACCGCTCACACACCGCGCCGATGCCCTATGACACAGTGCAGGGGTTGGAACACGTGGACAAGGTGGTCACCGTCGATCAGGCACCATTGGGCCGCACACCGCGATCCAATGCCGCGACCTATACCGGCGTGTTCACCGACATCCGTTCCCTGTTTGTCAACCTTCCCGAATCCAAGATCCGCGCCTATAAGCCTGGTCGGTTCTCGTTCAACACCAGTGGCGGCCGTTGCGAGAAATGTAATGGCAACGGCTACAAGACGGTGGAGATGAATTTCCTGCCCGACGTGCTCGTGCCCTGTGAGGAATGTGGTGGCAAGCGCTATAACCGTGAGACCCTAGAGGTCAAGTTTAAGGGCAAGTCGATTGCCGACGTGCTCGACATGACCATCAACCAGGCAGTGGAGTTCTTTGAGGCCCAACCATCAATTTTGCGTAAGATCAAAGTGCTCCAGGATGTGGGCTTGGGATACATCAAGCTGGGGCAGCCATCAAGCACGCTCTCGGGAGGAGAGTGCCAACGTGTGAAGTTGGCGTGCGAGTTGGCCAAGAAAGATACGGGCAAGACCGTCTACATTCTTGATGAGCCGACGACCGGTTTGCACTTCGAGGATATTAAGGTGCTGTTGGGTGTGCTCAACCGACTCGTCAATAAAGGCAACACCGTGATCGTTATCGAGCACAATCTCGACGTCATCAAGTGTGCCGATTACATCATCGACATGGGACCCGAGGGAGGGCGGGGCGGTGGTCAGGTTGTTGCCACTGGCACCCCCGAGCAAGTTGCCCAATCACCTGTTTCAATCACCGCGCGTTTTCTTAAATCTGAACTTGAGTGACCCGATTTGTGGTGATGTCCGTGTCAGGTTTTTGATCATTCTTTAGGGTAAGTCATCACCCATTTTCTGAATTCTTTTTCGTGTTTTTTTCACCCGCTCGAGTGGGGCATAACGTCATATTTTGAAAATTCGCACACATTTCAGGTCAGAAAATTTCGTTTTCAACCCCAAAATCACGTCTTGAGAGAGCTGGTTTTGGGGTCTTAAATTCCTAAAAAAAGCGCCTCGTTTTTTAACGTATTTTTCACTTAATCGCTTGTAGGGTGGGCTAGAACATGATTTAATGAAGACTCACCACCCTCCTTGAAAATTGGTCAAAAAGTCGCATTTTGCCGCTTTTTGGCCCTTATTTGCCCCAAAATGGCCAAAATGGCTAAAAATGGGTGATTTTTCACTTTTCTGCATCGATAAAATACACCTTAAGATTACAGACAATATATCCTTATAATGCCGATTAATAAAACGAAATTGTCGAAATATTGCAAATTTGATAATTGGCTAGAATCGCTCAAATTTCTATAATTTGTCCCGTAGTAGGGTGGGCTGGAAAATATCGCAAGGAAATCGAGTTGAGCGTCCAGAAAACCAAAATTGGTATTTTACCAACATGGAATTCAGCTTTTGAAACAGGATTTGGTTTGCGTTTTCAAATGGCCTGATGAATGCCTGAATTGCCGGTTTTTGCCTCCTGGGGACAGTTTGCAATTGTGCAGATCCTTTAAAAAATAGAAATTTACGCCCGTAAAGTTTACGATTCTGTCCAAAAATCACATTAACATATTTTATAAATAGCTACAATACACTGAAAAACAATAAATTAAGCACAAAACCTCTAGTTTGGCTATAAATAATGGGGTTGCGTGGTGTGTGATTGTAAATTACCTCTATATTTACTATCATAAATCACTATAAATCAATAAAATAATAAGTATAATCTAAAGTATTAATCGAATTAAATTTTTACCCAATGAGAAGTTGTCGAAAATCGACAATTTATGGAAAATTTAATTGCAAATTTTAAAATTTTCGTTTTTAAATTTGGTCGGTTCAAAAACTTGTTATAAATTTGCATTGTCAAAATTAAAAAACGCAAACAGGCGATTTTTGGGTTTTGAGGCGATTTTTGGGGGTTTCCTCGGTCGTATTATTGAGCCAGATAATTTTCAGCTCAGTTTTTTGTGATTCTAGCGCCGTTAAGTGCTAACTAAAAATTGTTCTTAAATGGATATTGTGACGAGATTAAAAATGTTTCTTGATCAAACGGGGATTTCAAATTCTCTGTTTGCTGATACATGTGAGATACCTCGTCCTACACTTTCCCAGCTGCTCAATGGACGTAACAAGAAAGTGAGTGACGAGGTGATCGGTAAGATCCATCGTGCTTATCCATCTCTTAATGTAATGTGGCTCATGTTTGGTGATGGCGAGATGATCATCTCTGGAGGTGAGCAACCGAAAGCTGCTGACAAAATGTCAGACGCCTCAAACGGCTCAAATGGACATGTTGACGATATGGGCCAGCGTGCCATCTCGTTTGACGACGATGAGTCCCTGGGCTATAGAACGGCTTCCAAGTCCACTCAGCGCATGGCGACCCCGACGACGGTGAATGAGGCCATCCAGAGCATCATGCGTAGCAATACCGCCGCGCGTAGTATGCGTGGCTCGGCCTCGCCTGATGCGCGCCGCGTGGTCAACATCATGGTTTTCTACAGTGATGGCCGCTTTGAGGAGTTTGGCCCTTCGCAATAACTTTGAATATCTAATGTAATAATGTTGATACTTTACTCACTTGATTCTGCCGGCTGCAAATATTTAAATTAGACAACGACTTTTGCCACACATTAATAATAAAACAAACCATACCATATAAAAACAGACCATTGCTATCGAGTGGCAGCCGGCAGAAATGTGAGTAACAAAAAAAGAAAGAAATTATTACCAACAAAGCACTTCAATAAAACAACATGCAACCGCCGCTCAGACATTCCATCTGGCGGCGGTTGCGCTATGTGTATTGTCGTGTGTAAGCGTTTTACTTGCCCTTGACGACGTTGCCCAGGACGTCACGCACGATTTGTCGTGTGGCGGCAGTCGTGGCGTTCTTCACTGCCCTTCCGGCGGCATCCTTGACGCTCGTGTTCTTGCCTTTCTTACCGGTAACGGCGTCGGATACGGTTTTGCCGAGGATGGTGGCCAGCGTGCCGGTCAAAGCCGTGACTACCGATTTCCAAACCTTGTCCCAAAAGCCTTTTTCCTTTTTCTTGGCTTTCTCCTCTTTCTCGGCTTCCTTAGAGGCTGCTGCTTCCTCGGCTGCCTGTGCTTCGGCTTCGGCCTCGCGGGAGAACACCTCAAACACGCTCTCCCTGTCCTCGGCCTCCTTGTACTTGTTGTTGATGTCGCGGTTAGCGTTCATGATATCGAGGCGTTGCCCCTCGGTAATGGCGCCAATCTGGCTCAGCGGGAACAGGATTTTAGCCCGTTCTACCACACTGGGCGCGCCTTTCTCGTCGAGGAACGATACCAGTGCCTCGCCGGTTTCCAGCTCCAGGATGGCATCCTCGGTCTTGAAATCCGGGTTGGCACGGAAAGTTTCGGCAGCCACCTTGACGGCCTTTTGGTCCCGAGGCGTGTAGGCGCGCAGGGCGTGCTGCACTCGGTTGCCCAATTGCCCCAGGATGACGTCGGGGATATCGGTGGGCAGCTGCGAGATGAAGAAGATGCCCACGCCTTTACTGCGAATGAGTCGAATTACCTGCTCGATCTTGTCGGTCAATGCCTTGCTCGTGTCCTCAAAGAGCATGTGGGCCTCATCAAAGAAGAAGACCAACTTGGGTTTCTCCAGGTCTCCCACCTCAGGCAGGGTGCTATAAAGTTCACTCAGTAACCACAGCAGGAACGTGGAGTACAGCTTGGGCTGCAGCATAAGCTTGTCGGCTGCGAGTACACTCAGGACGCCCTTGCCGTCGCGTGTATCCATCAGGTCCTGGATGTCAAATGACGGGATGCCGAAGAATTTGTCGGCACCCTGGTTGTCGAGGTGCAGCAGGGCACGCTGGATGGCGCCGATGCTGGCCGGTGCCACGTTGCCATACTGGGTGGTGTATTCCTTAGCGTGCTTGGATAGCCAGTCCAGGGCGCTGCGCAGGTCCTTGACATCGTCAAGCAGGATGCCTTTCTCGTCGAGGATACGATACAAGATATTGAGCACGCCCGTTTGGGTATCGTTCAGCCCCAGGATGCGGCCCATCAGGTCGGGCCCCATCTCGCCAATGGTGGAACGCATGGGGATGCCTTGTTCGCCAAAGACGTCATAGAACCTGACGGGGCAGCCCTCAAAGGTGAGGTCTTCCTGCTTCATGCCGAACTCAGGCAGTCTTTTCTCGATAAAGCGTGACATCTGGCCAGGTTGGCTCACACCCGACAGGTCCCCTTTCATATCGGCCATAAAGCATGGCACACCTGCCTTACAGAAACTCTCGGCGATGACTTGCAGCGTCACCGTCTTACCCGTTCCCGTGGCTCCGGCGATGAGGCCATGGCGATTGGCCATGTTGCCCAAGATGCTGATCGGACCATTAGGGCCGTGGGCAATGTAAAATCCGTTTTCTTGCGTGTACATGTTTATTGTTATAATTATTGGTTTTTGTATTCTTCCATGTCAACTTGGTCACAAAATTAAGCTTTTATCTGCATAAATCCAAATCAAATCTGCAATTACATTGTTTTCTTGATGTTCCTGACGCGGAATTAATGGCTTGTTCTGACCGATTCTTATAGTTTTTGATGTCAATCGGTCATTTTTTCTCGATTTTTCTTGGTTGCAATCAAAATATGGTTATATATTTGCATCGCTGACATAAATATGAGATAATAATGACAATGATTTCAGCATATTGGTGGTGGCGCAACTCAAGATTGAAAAAGTCGTGAGTCGCTTGACCATTTGGAATCATTAAGATGACAAAATAGAATAAAAGGTCTGTCGTTCTCGCGACAGGCCTTTTAAACATTATTAATAATAATACAAAAGCAAGATGAGACAAAAGAGATTTATTCTGCAAGAGAACGAGTTACCTACAGCATGGTATAACATCCAGGCCGACATGCCCAACAAACCCATGCCGCCCATCCATCCCGCCACCAAGCAACCCTTGGGTGTAGACGATTTGGCCCAAATATTTCCGCGAGAGTGTTGTGTGCAGGAACTGGACAACGAGCACGACTTCATCCCTATTCCTGATGAAGTTATGGATAAGTACAAGGCTTATCGCTCAACGCCGCTCGTTCGCGCTTATTCCCTCGAGGAGGCATTGCAGACGCCAGCTCACATATATTTCAAGAATGAGTCGGTCAATCCGTTGGGATCGCACAAGGTCAACTCGGCTTTGCCACAGTGCTATTATGCCAAGCAGGAGGGGACGACCAACGTCACCACCGAGACCGGTGCCGGCCAATGGGGTGCTGCCCTATCCTATGCCGCCTCGGTTTTCGGATTGGAATCTGCGGTCTATCAAGTGAAAATCTCCATGCAGCAAAAGCCTTACCGCTCGTCCATCATGCGTACCTTTGGTGCGGCTGTGACGGGTTCGCCCTCGATGTCTACCCGGGCTGGTAAGGACATTATCACTCGTGACCCTCAGCACCCCGGCTCGCTGGGAACAGCCATTTCCGAGGCTGTGGAACTGGCCATGACGACGCCCAACTGCAAGTACACCCTGGGATCGGTGCTCAACCACGTGGGCCTGCATCAGACCATCATTGGCCTGGAGGCTGAGAAACAGATGGCCATGGCCGGGGAGTATCCTGACATGGTGATTGCTTGCTTCGGTGGTGGCTCAAACTTTGGTGGTATAGCCTTCCCCTTTATGCGTCACAACCTGAAGGATGGCAAGCATACCGAATTTATCGCTGCCGAGCCCGAGAGTTGTCCTAAGTTGACAAGGGGAGAGTTCCGTTATGACTTCGGTGACGAGGCCGGTTACACCCCGTTGCTGCCGATGTTCACATTGGGTCACAGTTTCAAGCCTGCAAATATCCATGCGGGTGGCTTGCGCTATCATGGTGCCGGAGTGATTATTTCCCAGTTGTTGAAAGACGGATTGATGCGTGGTGTGGATATTCCGCAGCTTGAGTCCTTTGATGCCGCGATGTTGTTTGCCCGCACCGAGGGCATCATTCCCGCTCCCGAGTCAGGCCATGCCATTGCCGCCGCCATCCGTGAGGCCGAAAAGTGTAAACTTACCGGCGAGCAGAAGGTCATCTTGTTCAATCTCTCGGGACATGGCCTCATTGACATGAGCGCTTATGAGCAATACCTGAACGGCGACCTGATGAATTACCAGATTTCGGATGAAGATATCGCACAGACCCTTAAAAGTGTACCAAAATAAGCACGTGATTATTAGTTAAACAATGAAGTAAGTTGATTTTGGGGGGCGGAAAGTATTTTTCCGTCCTTCATGATGCTCTTGCCGTTGGGATGTTGTACCTTTGTGGCACTAGAAACCAAATGACGAGAAATAGTGGCTGAGAAAAAAAGAAAGGTCTTTATATCGGGGTGCTATGACCTATTGCACTCGGGGCATGTGGAGTTCTTCAAGCAGGCATCGCAATATGGTGACCTGTATGTGGGCATCGGCAGTGACAAGACCATTGCCGCATTGAAGGGGCACAAGACGATGTACAGTGAACAGGAGCGCCTGTTCATGGTTCGCGCTATCCGCTATGTCAAGGAGGCTTACATCAACCAGGGTGGCGGTTACCTCGACTTCCTGCCCACACTGGACATCGTGCGGCCTGACTGCCTGGTGGTCAACGAGGACGGTGACCGTGAGGAGAAACGCGCCTTGTGCCGTGAGCGCGGCATGGAGTATATTGTGCTCAAGCGGGTCCCAAGCGATGGCCTTGCCGCTCGCAGCAGCACCGACCTGAAACAGTTGCCCAGCCAGTTGCCCACACGCCTGGATCTGGCGGGGACATGGATTGACCAACCCTATGTGTCATGCTATGCTCCCGGGTGGGCGTTGACCATCTCATTGGAGCCTACGTTTGAGGTACGTGAGCGTTGTGGCTTGTCCACCAGCACGCGTAACACCATCAAGCGCGTTTGGCCCTATCAACTGCCCAACATGGATCCCGAGATGCTGGCGCGTTTGGTCTTTTGCCTTGAGAATGACCCCGAGCGCAGCGACGGCATCGTGAGCGGTGCCCAGGATGCCATTGGCATCTGTGTGCCTGGTTTAGCTCGTCACTATTATAACGGCGCATTTTGGCCCGAGAAGATTGAGTATACCCAAGATCCCGCCCTGCTGGGGTGGCTTGAGGATCACCTGTGCATGATACCCATGTTTCCGCGTCGGCCGGGGTGTAGCGTGGTCGAGGGCAAGGATATCACCACCGAGAAAGTCAAGGCACTGGCTGCCGCGGCAGCCGACTGCTGGAATGCCATCCAGCAGCGGGACATTGACGGTTTTGCCGCGGCCTATCGCGCTTCGTTTGCCGCTCAGGTGGCGATGTTCCCTGCAATGATTCAGCCTGGCGTGCAGGACTATATCGACCGCTATAGCGCCATGGACGGTGTGCTGGCATGGAAGATGCCCGGCGCGGGCGGTGGCGGCTATTTGGCACTCGTGTGTCGCGACCGAGGGCATTTCCCCGAGGGCGCCATTTCTCTCACCATCCGCCGTGGTGGCATGTAAAAACCTCTAATCTATTGAATCAGTGATATGAAACGCTATTGCCAAACCTTAGAACTGCGGAATGACCGCGAGCTGATTGAGAAATATGTCGAGGCCCATGCCCATGTGTGGCCCGAAATCCAGGCTGGAATCCGCAATGTGGGCATTCTTGACATGCAGATTTACATCCTGGGAAACCGCCTGTTCATGATCTGTGACACGGTTGACGACTTTGACTGGGAGGCCGACAACGCGCGTTTGGCCACCCTGCCCCGGCAGGCCGAGTGGGAGGCTTATGTCGCCCGATTCCAGGGCTGCGATCCTGCTGCCCCCTCGACAGCTAAATGGCAACTGATGGAACTGATATTCAAGCTTCAATAAGGCTTGAAGCTTGAAGTTTAGGGTTTAGAGTTTAGAGATTAGTGAATGATGAGAGAGACTGATAATCACAACAAATCCAGGCTGCTGGTGAAAACATCAGGGCAAATCATCCTGGATTTATTTTAGATTGGCATCATTCTCATCATCGAGGTCATATTATTATATGAGTTTATGAAAAAGGTTTTGTTTTTGATTGGTATTCTGATTATTTGTGTAATCGCCTTTAAATGTTCTCGTTCTTCGGTTGTAAAAGAGCCTAATACCGTAAGATTCACAGAACTTGACAAAGAAATACAAGACACCCTGTTTGCTATCTGGCAGAGTGGAGAAAAGAAGTTGACTAAAAAAACAGTATATTATCCTCATACAAAAGAAACTTGGGTAATTGAAACTGAGGCTCCTATTGATTTTATTGATTTAACCGACAATTATGTCTTAGAATATAAGAGAACTAGATTTTTTAATTTTCTTTTTGATAATAAAGATCATGTAGTTATCAATAAAACGAATGGATGGAAGCACTCATTTCCTTGGAACGAACATGGACCTATAATCATCAAGGGAGATAAAATCTATACACCAGCTGTATTCTTATCTTTCTTTGTGGTGTCATCAAAGTCGGAAATGGATACATGTCGTTTTAATGTTTATACCATAAAAGAATGATTGAAAAACAATCAAACAACCGGAACAACTGACAACAACCAAAACAACCCTTTTTTTATGTTGTTCAAGGTGTTTGTAAAACTTGAAGCAAAATGACAACCGATAAAGAAAACAAATCCAGGCTGCTGGTGACCCGTGAAGGCGTGAGCTATGTGCTGCCCTTTATCGTCGTGACCTGCTGCTTTGCCCTGTGGGGCTTTGCCAACGACATCACCAACCCTATGGTGAAAGCCTTCTCCAAGATTTTCCGCATGAGCGTTACCGACGGCACGCTGGTGCAGGTCGCTTTCTACGGCGGTTACTTCTGCATGGCGTTGCCCGCGGCGCTGTTCATCCGTCGCCACTCGTTCAAGAGCGGCATCGTGATGGGGCTGGCGTTGTATGCGCTGGGCGTGTTGCTGTTCATTCCGGCCAAGACCATCGGTAGTTTTGCCCCTTTCCTCATCGCTTATTTCATACTCACCTGTGGTCTGTCGTTCCTTGAGACGACCGCCAATCCCTACATCCTGCTCATGGGCGACAAGGAGACCGCCACGCGGCGTCTGAACCTGGCCCAGTCGTTCAACCCTATCGGCTCGTTAATGGGCATGTTTGTGGCGATGAATTTTATCCAATCCCGTCTATCCCCGCTCGACACCACCCAGCGTGCGGTGCTCGATGATGCGCAGTTCGAGGCTCTGAAACAAAGTGACCTGGGTGTGCTCGTGCAGCCATATGCCTTGTTGAGCGTGGTGCTCGTGTTGCTGTTAGTGGCCATGTTGTTTGTCCGCATTCCTGCCGTGCGTCAGCCGGCACGTGAACATCATGAGCCGCTATGGCCCGCTGTGAAACGTTTGGCGGCATATAAACCATACCGTCGCGGTGTGGTGGCCCAATTCTTTTATGTGGGCGCTCAAATCACCTGTTGGACTTTCATTATCCAATATGGCACGCGTATTTTCATGGCCGAGGGTATGAGCGAGCAGGCAGCCGAGGTATTATCCCAGCGCTACAACATCGTGGCGATGGTGCTCTTTTGCCTGATGCGCTTTGTGAACATCTTTCTGATGAAATACTTCAAACCAGAACGATTGATGGCATTCTTTGCCGGTGTGGCACTACTGCTGATGTGTGGAGTCATCTTTGTGGGAGGTCGCGCGGGAATGTGCTGCCTGGTAGGCGTTTCGGCTTGCATGAGCCTGATGTTCCCCACTATCTATGGCATCGCACTGGGTGGCGTGAATGAGGACACCGAGGTGGGCTCGGCGGGATTGATAATGGCCATCTTGGGTGGCAGTCTATTGCCTGCCCTTCAGGCTATGATTATCGATAGTGATATTCAACTACTGCCAGCTGTCAATGTCTCGTTTGTGGTGCCGGCAGTTTGCTTTATCGTGGTGATGCTCTATGGATTGAAGAGTTCCCGGCAATAGGCGCTTATCTCACACTCAACAGTTTGTCGATGAGTGCTGTGACGTCGGCGATATTGATATTGCCATCGTTGATAAGATCGGCATTCAGGGGATTGATCAATACACTGTTTCCTGATAGCAGATAATCAATCAATGTTGTTACATCGGCAATATTGATGCTACCGTTGTTATCCACATCCCCAACCAGTACACTCGGTTGTGGTGATGCGCCGATGGGGGTGAGGATAATCCACTTAATGGCACCGCAACTGGTCACATCGGCCTGCCATGAGACAAAGCGCAGGCGTCCCCTGGTCAAGCCCTGTGGCATCGGGAGTGAGAATTTTAGGTTCTGGTTGCTCACGCCTGAAATAGTGGGCACACAGGTCACCGAGTCGATCGGGTTGCCTTCGGTGTCATCGATAGCCATAGTTAAGGCTGTCTTGGAAAGGACAAAGTTGTCATCAAAGAAACTCTGGGTGTACCAGCGCACCTCGGCAGCAATGCTATCGATTCCCGTACACTGGAACTCAGGAGATGTGAGCGTTAGCACTAAGCCTTGTCTGGTGACATAAAGGGTGATCTTTCCCATAGCAATCTCGGTCTCGTCCAGCGTTCCGCCATTATAGCTCCAGCCGTCAAAACTGCTGCTGGAGAACTGTGGCAACTCTTGGGCATGTGCTCCCAGGCCGATGATGGCAGCGGCAAGCAGGATAAAGGTCTTTATTCTCGTCATCATGATTTTTTGTTTTTTGCACCCCTCAAAGGTAGTGCTTTTTGATGGTTTTTAATATAAGCGTGAGACTAATTCTAGCTACATTGCTTTTCAATTGACGAAAAATTGGTCTTGGTGATAGAAATCTTGGCAAAAAAGCAATTTGCGTTATAGAAAATGGCTAACGATGCCTTCGGCGAAAGTGGGCTGCGTCTCGACATAAAAAAAGAATGAATTCTTTTTGTTATGTGCTCAACTTGCACTACCTTTGCCCCTAGAACTAAAACCATTATTTAACCTGTGAGGCCTTTTGATATTATTAACCTATAAGTCATTGACAAATAGCTAGATGAATCAATATGCCTCCGCTAAAATCTTAAGAGAATTGGAAAACGAAATCCTGGCACTTAACGCCAATCAGGTAGTCGCCTACCTGCAGAAACAACCGCACGAGTTTACCAAAGCTGACATCATCCGCTTCATTGAGGAGAACAACATCCGCATGGTCAATTTCATGTATCCCGGTGGTGACGGCAAGTTGAAAACCTTGAACTTTGTCATCAGCAGCAAGGATTACCTGCGCACCATCTTGTCGTGTGGTGAGCGTGTTGACGGTTCCAGCCTGTTCAGTTTCATTGAGGCCAGCTCAAGTGACTTGTATGTGTTACCGCGCTTCAGCACCGCCTTCCTCGATCCGTTTGCCGAGATTCCCACGCTGTGTCTGCTCTGCTCGTTCTTTGACAAGGACGGCAACCCGCTGGAGAGTTCTCCCGAGCAGACCCTGAGAAAGGCCGCTCAGGCCTTCCGCGAGGTGACAGGCATGGAATATGAGGCCATGGGCGAGTTGGAATACTACGTCATCCGCCCCTCAGTTGCTTATTATCCTGCCCGTGATCAGCACGGCTATCACGAGTCGATGCCCTATGCCAAGACCAACGGCTTCCGCCAGCGCTGCATGGACTACATAGCTAAGGCCGGTGGCCAGATTAAGTATGGCCACAGCGAGGTGGGTAACTTCGAGCAGGACGGCGTGGTCTATGAGCAGAACGAGATTGAGTTCCTGCCCGTGCCCGTGCTGGATGCTGCCGACCAGCTGATGGTCGCTAAGTGGGTGATCCGTAACCTGGCCTTCCGTGAGGACTTGAACGTCACCTTTGCACCCAAGATCACTACCGGCAAGGCTGGTTCAGGTCTGCACGTCCATATGCGCATGATGAAGGACGGTCGCAACATGATGATCAACGACAAGGGTGTCCTCAGTGACGAGGCTCGCAAGGCCATTGCCGGCATGATGGAGCTGGCTCCCGCTATCACCGCCTTCGGTAACAAGAACCCGATGTCTTACTTCCGTCTGGTACCTCACCAGGAGGCTCCCACCAACGTATGCTGGGGCGATCGCAACCGCTCAGTACTCGTGCGTGTGCCTCTGGGATGGACTGCTGGTGCCGACATGTGCCGTGCTGCTAACCCGCTGGAGCCCGCCAGCAACTTTGATACCACCCAGAAGCAGACCGTTGAGATGCGCTCGCCGGATGGCTCGGCTGACATCTACCAGCTGCTCGCTGGCTTGTGTGTAGCATGCCGTCACGGTTTCGAGATGGAGAATGCACTCGAACTGGCTGCCAAGACCTATGTGGATGTGAATATCCACGACGCAGCCAACGCTGCCCGCCTCAACGAGCTCGACTGCTTGCCCGACAGCTGCGTCGCCAGTGCTGACTGCTTGGAGAAACTGCGCGGAGCATTTGAGGAGAAGGGTGTCTTCAGCGCTCACATGATCGACGGTATCATCGAGCAGTTGCGCTCGTTCAACGACCGCACCCTGCGCCACGACATCGAGCACGATCCCAAGCGCACCTCACAGCTCGTCAACGAGTACTTCCAGTGCGGCTAAACCATTTCATTGGGTAATAACCACAACATTTATAACAACAAAGGGCAACCGTCAATGTTGCCCTTTGTTGTTTTCTATTGGGGTGAATAGTCTTTGAAATGAGTGTTGTTTAGACTAGAATACACGACACCACTACACCGCCTTTTCTTCAAGGCGGGCAGTGGTGTGATGGTGATATTCTATAAATCAGGTTACTCTTTCTTCTCCTCGTCCATGAGACCGGCGCGATAGCCGCCTGATTGAGCGACCTGGACGCCATACTGGTAACCCAGCTGGTAGGCTTGCTGCACGAGCTGCTGCATCTGCTGCATGATCATCTGGTATTGCTGCTGATACTGCTGCTGGTTGGGTTGCTGCTGTTGATAGCCAGGGGGATAGTTGGGGGTTTGCTGAGGTTGCTGTTGAGGCTGCTGTGGGGTTTGATCCCATGGGTTAGGGATTTCACTTCCGCCAGCAGATCCGCCACCACCTTGTTGCTGTTGTTGGGCCTGACGTGCGGCCTCTTCTAGTTTTTTCTGAATTTCTTCAAGGAGTCCCATAATGTAATGTATTTATTGGTTAAGGATTAAAAACGATTACAAATTACGGGATTTTTCTTGATAATTGCAAGCCTTATAACATTGTTTAATATTTTTTTCTCACTTACCCTATACTGTCGTTTAGCCATCAAATGGTGTAAAAAACGGGGCAGGAACATGAAACGATCCCGCCCCGCGTTATTCAGTATCGCTATTGGCGATTAGTCCTCGGCAACACCCCACTGCTGGCGAGCCAGACGGCGGTAGTTGTTGTAGCGCCACTGGGCATTCTCCTTAGCGGCAGCAAACAGCTCGGCAGCCTCATCGGGATACTGCTTGAGTACCGATGCGTAGCGAACCTCGCCCTTGAGGAAGTTCTCAAACTCGTCCCAGTTGGGAGCGGGGCTGTCGAGGGTGAAGGGATTCTTGCCCTCGGCCTCGAGCTGCGGGTTGTAGCGCCACAGGTGCCAGTAACCGCAAGCAACAGCAGCCTTCTCCTCGGCCTGGGCCTTACCCATACCGGCCTTGATACCGTGGTTGATACAGGGAGCATAGGCGATGATGATTGAAGGACCGTCATAGGCCTCGGCCTCGCGGATAGCCTTCAAGCACTGTGCATCGTTAGCACCCATTGCGATCTGGGCAGCATAAACGTAACCATAGGTGCTGGCAATCAGACCCAGGTCTTTCTTGCGGACGCGCTTGCCGGCAGCGGCAAACTTAGCGATAGCGCCAATCGGGGTAGCCTTAGAGGCCTGACCACCGGTGTTGGAGTAAACCTCGGTATCGAGTACGAGGATGTTAACGTTCTTGCCGCTGGCAATCACGTGGTCCAGACCGCCGAAGCCGATGTCATAGCTGGCGCCGTCACCACCGATGATCCACTGTGAACGCTTAACCAGGTACTGACCCAGCTCACGAACCTTGATGTCGGCTGGATTGTCGCTGTGCTCGATGGCCTCGAGGATCTTGTCGCTCAACTCGCGGGTCTTGTCACCGTCGTTGAAGTTCTCAACCCACTCCTTGTAGAGGGCCTTGACATCCTCGGCAACGGTAGCGTCGTCGATAGCCTCTTTGACGAAGCCCAGGACGCGGGTGCGCATCTTCTCGTCGGCGATGGTCATACCCAGACCGAACTCGCAGAAGTCCTCAAACAGTGAGTTGGCCCAAGCGGGACCGTGACCCTTCTCGTTAACAGTGTAAGGAGTCGAGGGAACCGATGCACTGTAGATTGACGAGCAACCGGTAGCGTTGGCAACGATCTGACGGTCACCAAACAACTGGCTGATGAGCTTCACGTAGGGGGTCTCACCGCAACCCGAGCAAGCGCCCGAGAACTCAAACAGCGGCTGAGCGAACTGTGAGTTCTTCACGTTGGACTTGGTGTCCACGAGGTGCTGTTTGCTCTTGACGTTGTTGATAGCGTAGTCCCAGAGCTTCTGGTCCTCTTCGTGGCCCTCCATGGGAACCATCACGAGAGCCTTCTCGCCCTTCTTGCCCGGACAAACGTCGGCGCAGTTGCCGCAAGCCAAGCAGTCCATCACGTCAACAACCTGTACGAAGGTCATGCCCTCGAAGCCCTTGCCGATGGCTTTGAGCTTGTCTTCCTCCTTGAAGGGAGAAGCGGCAGCCTCGGCCTCGTCCATGACGAAGGGACGGATGGCAGCGTGCGGGCAGACGAGCGCGCACTTGTTGCACTGGATACAGTTCTCGGCCTTCCAAACGGGAACGAAGGCGCCCACACCGCGCTTCTCATAGGCAGCGGTACCGGCATCCCAAGTACCGTCCTCGCGGCCCTTGAATGCGCTCACGGGCAGCAGGTCGCCGTTCTGGGCGTTGATGGGACGAACCACGTTGTGGACAAATGCGGGAGCATTGTCGGCAGCGGGACCCTCGACGGTGAGGTTGCTCCAAGCGGGATCAACGGCCAGCTCGGTGTACTCGTTACCACGGTCAACAGCCTGATAGTTCTTGTTCACCACGTCCTCACCCTTGCGGCCATAGGACTTGACGATGAACTTCTTCATCTGCTCGATGGCCAGGTCAACGGGGATAACCTCGGTGATGCGGAAGAACGCGCTCTGCAGGATGGTGTTGGTGCGGTTGCCCAGACCAATCTCCTGAGCGATCTTGGTGGCGTTGATGTAGTAAACCTTGATGTTGTTGTCGGCGAAGTACTTCTTCACGTTGTTGGGCAGGTTCTCGGCCAGCTTGTCGGCGTCCCAAACGGTGTTGAGCAGGAAGGTACCACCCTTCTGCAGACCGCGGGTCACGTCATACATGTGCAGGTAGGCCTGAACGTGGCAAGCCACGAAGTTGGGCGTGGTCACCAGATAGGTCGAGCGGATGGGCTCGTCGCCAAAGCGCAGGTGAGAGCAGGTGAAACCACCTGACTTCTTACTGTCATAGGAGAAGTAGGCCTGGCAGTGCTTGTCGGTGTTGTCACCAATGATCTTCACACTGTTCTTGTTAGCACCCACAGTACCATCAGCACCCAGACCGTAGAACTTAGCCTGGAACATGCCGGCGCCACCCATGGCAACCTCTTCCTTCATGGGAAGAGAAGCAAAGGTCACGTCGTCCTCAATACCGATGGTGAACTGGTTCTTGGGCATCGGCAGGGCCAGGTTCTCGTAAACGGCGAGAATCTGGGCGGGCGTGGTGTCCTTAGAACCGAGGCCGTAGCGGCCGCCCACGATAACGGGAGCATTCTCGGTGCCGTAGAAGCAGTCCTTCACGTCGAGATACAGGGGCTCGCCGTTAGCGCCGGGCTCTTTGGTGCGGTCGAGCACAGCAATGCGCTTGGCAGTGCTGGGAACGGCAGCGAGGAAGTGCTTGGCGCTGAAGGGACGATACAAGTGAACAGCAACGAGGCCGACCTTCTCACCCTTCTCGGTCAGATAGTCGATGGTCTCGCGGATAGCCTCGGTCACACTGCCCATGGCGATGATGACGCGGTCGGCATCCTTGGCGCCGTAGTAGTCAAACAGACCATACTTGCGGCCAGTGATCTCGCTGATCTTGTTCATGTAGTCCTCGACGATGGCGGGAACTGCGGTATAGTAATCGTTGCACGACTCGCGGTGCTGGAAGAACACGTCGGGGTTCTCGGCAGTACCACGGGTAACGGGCTTGTCAGGATTCATGGCACCCTTGCGGAACTTGGCAAGCTCTTCCATGTCGATGAGGGGACGCAGGTCTTCCTGGTCCATGGCCTCAACCTTCTGGATCTCGTGAGAGGTGCGGAAGCCGTCAAAGAAGTTGACAAAGGGAACATGAGCCTTGATAGCACTCAGGTGAGCAACACCGGCCAGGTCCATTACCTCCTGCACACTGCCCTCGGCGAGCATGGCAAAACCGGTCTGGCGGGTAGCCATCACGTCCTGGTGGTCACCAAAGATACACAGGGTGTGGCTGGCCAGCGTACGGGCCGAAACATGGAATACGCCAGGGAGCAACTCACCGGCAATCTTGTACATGTTGGGGATCATCAGCAGCAGACCCTGCGACGCAGTGTAGGTCGTGGTCAGGGCACCGGCCTGCAGCGAACCGTGAACGGCACCGGCTGCACCACCCTCGCTCTGCATCTCCTGGACCATAACGGTCTCACCGAAGATGTTCTTGCGGCCTGCGGCGGCCCACTCGTCCACGTGCTCGGCCATCGTTGATGACGGAGTGATGGGGTAGATTGCGGCTACCTCAGTGAACATGTAACTGATGTGGGCGGCAGCTTGGTTACCGTCACACGTCATGAATTTCTTTTCTTTACTCATAAAATTTTAGAAAAACTGATATAGTTAGTTATTAGTCAATGTTCAGTTTGGTTTACAGGGTGCAAAGGTACGCATTATTTTTTTAATAAGGTATATAAACTTGAAAAAATACTTTACATGCCCGTAATGGAGCGTGTGCTGGCAGGTGTAATTCCAAAGTGTGTTTTGTGAAACAATTAAAATTTCTTAAATATCACGATATATTTATTGTTTTACGATAAATTGATTTATCTTTGCAGTGGAATTAGTAATCAAAAGCATTCTACATTATGAAAAAGACATCCAGCAAACTATTGACAATCTTGTGCGTGTTCGCACTCATCTGCACCCTCATGTGGGTGGCGTTTTATGCTATTCAGAGCTATTTCGTCTTGACGACTGGCAGCGGTAACGGGGTGATCAACTGGGGCTCTCCGAACATGGGCGGCAAGTTGACCATGTTTGTCATCAACCGTATCATGATTATCACGTTGGCAGGGCTGATGGCTGCGTTTGTGTTCAACATCCTCAAGCATCTGAAGGGAGGCACCATTTTTAATCGTGCCAATGTGGTGCTGTTGTGGATTATGGCGATAGTACTGCCCATCCATTCGTTCATCAGTGATAATATGGGCTTTGCCTGCTCGGCCTCTGATCACTATGAATGGTGTCTGACCGATACCCCCTTTGTCTATGCGATTGTGGCAGTCCTGGTCGCAATGCTTTACAAGTTGGCCTACGACGCTGCCGAGGAACAGAAGTTAACCATCTAAACCCCTTGCGCACTATGATTATCGTGAATCTTGATGTGATGATGGCCCGCCGCAAGATGTCGCTCAACGAGCTGAGCGAACGCGTGGGCATCACTATTGCCAACCTCTCGATCCTGAAGACCGGCAAGGCCAAGGCCGTGCGCTTCTCCACCCTCGACGCCATCTGCCGCGCGCTCGACTGCTCTCCCGGCGACATCCTCGAGTACCGCCCCGACCCCTAATGCTTTCCGCGCTCTCGTTGTCTGTTTCCGTTCTGTCCGTTTTTTCCGCACATGCGTGCAGGTTTTACATTTCTTGTTTTTCCCTTTCAGTGTGTCAAATAAATTGCCGCAGGGGGCTATGGGGCGACCTGCGGCAATGCTTATAAATGAAAAAACTATTACTTATTTCTTGACGGGAGCCTCCTCGAGGGCCTTGACAAGCAGTTTCCAGAAGGGCTCGGCTGCGGGGATGTAAGCACGCTCGATGGTGGTGTGCGGGCTGCGCAGCGTTGGACCGAAGCTAACAACGTCCATGTGCGGGTACTTGCCCAGGATGATGGAGCACTCCAATCCGGCGTGATCCACTTGGATGATGCCGTCCTCGTTGAACAGCTTCTTGTACAGGTCGAGCAGCATGTGCAGGGCCTCGCTGTCGGGGTTGGGATCCCAGCCGATGTAGTCACCGCCGGTCTCTACCTTGAAGCCGCCGAGGTGGAAGCAGGTCATCAACATCTTAACGATGTATTCCTTCATGTCCTCGCGGGCCGAGCGGGCGAGGATCTTAACAGATGCCTTGCCGTCCTCGATGTCGATGATGGCGAGGTTGCTCGAGGTCTCTACCACGTTGGGATAGGCGGGGATGAAGCGAACGACGCCGTCGTGGCAGGCGTACAGGGTACGCAGGATGGTCGTCTGGTCGTCGAGCGCCATCTTCATCTTGGGACGGTCGATGGCCTTCAGGGTCAGGTCCACGTTGTCCTCGATGAGTTTGAACTCGCTCTCAAACTGGGCCTTCATCGTCTTGACGAGCTTCTTCAAGCCCTTCAGGTTATCCTCGGGAACAACCACTACGGTCTCGGCCTTGAACGGGATAGCATTGCGCATGTTGCCGCCATGCCAGCTCACGAGGCGGGCCTTGTGGTCCACGATGGCGAGTTGCAGTAGGCGTGCCATCAGCTTGTTGGCGTTGGCGCGGCCCTCATGGATCTCGAGGCCGCTGTGGCCGCCCTTCAGACCCTTCAAGGTGATGCGCACGGCGGTATCGCCGGCAGCGGTCTTCACCTCGTTATACTTGCGCGTGCAGGTAACGTCGATACCACCGGCGCTACCGATGACAAACTTGCCCCAGGTCTCGCTGTCGAGGTTGAACAGGATGTCGCCCTTCATCTGACCCTTAGGCAGGTCGTTGGCGCCATACATGCCCGTCTCCTCGTCCTTGGTGATGAGGCCCTCGATGGGACCATGCTTGAGGGTGTTGTCCTCCATGACTGCCATGATGGCTGCCACGCCCAGACCGTCGTCAGCTCCCAGCGTGGTGCCGCGGGCCTTGATCCACTCGCCGTCGATGTAGGGCTCGATGGGATCGGTCTCGAAGTTGTGCTTGCTCTCGGGCGTCTTTTGGGGAACCATGTCCATGTGGGCCTGCATGGTGATGCACTTGCGGTTCTCCATACCGGGAGTCGCGGGTTTACGCATCACGATGTTGCCAGCGGGATCCTGGAAGGCTTCCACGCCGATTTTCTTGGCGAAGTCGAGCAGGTACTTCTGGATTTTCTCAACATGTCCCGAGGGACGGGGAATCTGTGTCAGCGCATAGAAGTTGCGCCAGATGCACGTCGGTTGCAGTTTTTCAATTTCGTTCATTTTCTTGTTTCAGTTAATGTCTTATAGGTTTTAAAAGAATGTATTTGTATTCGGCTGCAAATATAGTGAAAAAGTTTCTAGTTACTAGTCCTTTGCCCTTAGTTTTTTGTTCTTTTTCAGACAACTTTATGCTCGCTGTGCGAGCAGGGTTTTAGGTTTTAGGTTTTAGGTGGCATCCGCTATCGTTACCCCACGCAGAGGCGCAAAGACGCAAAACGTTTTAAGAGGCATCCGCACTCTTTAAAAAACTACGGATTTTTCTGATTTCTCTGAGGGCAGACGAGGTGACAAAAGGCACGGGCCTGTTTTGGTGGTATTTTCTGTAATCTATTGACTATCAATGGTTGTATTTGCTGCTCTATTGTGAGGAGGGTGGTGCGGGATTGTTAACGAATTGTTAAAAGCAGGCTTTGCCACCTCCAGCACAAAGGTACAATCTACCACCTCTAAGGGTCAACGCCAAAATGCTTATAAACTACGAATTACACGAACGGAACTAATTATTGGGTATTCGCTCTTTTTTAGCGAATTAAACGAAATTACGTGAATGCCCACGAATGATCACGTATCGACCATTCATGATTCTTTATTCATGACCCTTCAATGTGAGTCATAACATTCATCTTGGCCTCACGCCGCTATGTTCTATATAAAGACCATGACAAATCAATTATTCATCAGTCCACATTCAATCAATTTTGATTTTATCAATGAACGGCCTGTAACAACGTATTCAGCCATCCAATCATAATCAATCGAACCGTCTTGTTTAATCGGCAATCGTAGTTTCGCTTTCATAAATGTTTTTTCAATATCTCTTACAAGCACTGAATGTAATAATGAGGTCAAACCGTTCAAAACAGTTTGCAAATAAACTTTTGTGTCATAGCTGACATCATCTATACATGTCACAACTTTTACGTATTGTCCTGCATACCATTCTCGTTTACGCAAGAAAAATATCTTTTGCATCAAACCAAGACTGAATGTACCTGCTTCTTGTATACCATTCTCAGAGATGAATGATGTCACGTCACAGATACCATTGTTCTCAGAAGTTCGCGTGATATAATCATAAGATTCTTTATCATCAACTACAGGCTTAAGCTTAATTTTATCATAACTTGGTTTTACGGATTTGATAGTGAAAATTTTACCTGCAGGAAAATCTTTAAAACCAAAAGGAGCACGAATATCTGATAAAACATCTATATCAAAACTATTTATTAGTTGTGATATGTTCCACGATTCTGTTTTCTTTAAGGCACTTGTAAATTCTTCTTCTGTAGGTACTGTGATGTGTTGAATATGTTTCTCAAAATTCCAATCATCACCTTTCTCTGAAATCGTATCTTCGCAATACACTTTGTCTAAATTCCACAAATTAGGATGGAATGATTCATTACGAACGGCATTCTTCCCTAACTTATATATCAAATAAATGTCATTATAGCGATCGGACGGATTGTCAATTTCTTTAATTATGCGTTTTGTGCGTTTGTAGCCGTCATTTCTGAAATCAATGAATTTCACAATATCATGTTCAAAATCGTGTGGACGTTTAGCTTTGAAAATATATATACTTGTTTGAACGATTGCATTAGGAATAAACAAATCAGCGGGCATTTTGATACTTGCTAACATAGTATGTTTGCTCAGTATTTTTTTTGTTACACTTTTTGCTTTTCCAGAGCCTGCTGAATCTTGAATGATTAATGCGCCTATACCGCCTTCTTGCATATTGTCTAAGCCGAATTCGAAAAAAGGCAAACCGAAAAATTTATAAGAAAAAGGAGGATTTAATAATAATCTATTCGCACCGAAATCACTGAATAATTGTTTTGGTGTTGTGAATGAATCAGCTTTGATAATATTTGAACTTCCATCACCACGTAACAACATATTTGCAGCTGCGAGTGTGTACATTTTTGCATCAACTTCGATTCCGAGAAGTTGTTTTTTCTTAATGTCCTCAATTGCTTGATTTGCAAATGTTGTTCCTTTACCATGTTTTTTGTTTGCATCGTTTATCATCAAATCCATTGATGCAACCAAGAAAGCAGCAGAACCTGTTGCTAAATCCATCACTTTGCTATCTTTATTGATATCAAGTATTTTTGCCATCAAGTTTGTTATATATGGTGGTGTTAAGACTTTTCCAAGTGAGGCACCATCACTAAGTGCATATTTCAAAAATGTTGAATACATTTCGGCCATTATGTCTAATGCACCGTGTGTCATATCAATTGCTTTGTAAACATATTCATAAAGAAAACTGAATACTTGTTTAGTAATAGAGGATTTATCTTTCAACAACGAACCAACTATTTTATCGCAGTCTACAGGTATATCACGGCTTGGGTCGAGTGAAATGGAATTTTTGAATTGTTCAATCATTATTTTTTTCTTGACCGAATCAATATCTTTCTGTTCAATGTATTCTTCAATGTGCGAAATAATCTGTATACTGTCACGTTTTTGTTCGGTTTCTATGCCTTTTAAATCGTCTTTGGTTAAACCATAATCAATGACATTGCCAGTTTTGTCAATGACATCTTGCATCGATAGCAACATACCTGATACATAAACGACACGTTGTTCGACACCGATATTACAATTATTCATTAAGATGTTGAGCTTTTTTGCTTGACGTAAGATTTCATTTCTTGTGGAAATTAATATCTTGTGACGTTCCTGTTCAGTAATAGTTGCGTCATTATAGAAAGCTTTGAAACTTTGCTCATTTTGTAAGAAATTAAGGTTTGTGTATTTTGGCATATATTTTGGGGGCAGTGTTGCTGAAAACACATAATACACGGATATGTTTATATCTTCTTCACTTTCGCCAGAAATCCCAATAGCAACTACTTCATTATATTTCTTAGAAGCAATCATATTACGAGCATAGTAAATGGCACCATTTACTGCGTAATCTCTTACGGACTTTTCGTCCGTTTTTATGCCCGAACTATTATAAGCTAAGTGCTTATCATTGCTTAATTTATTCTCTATAATTACAGGTATATCGTATTTCTCGCAAGTAAAATCGGGCTGCCCATAATTCGTTTTTGAAGCGGTTTTAGCCGAGCCTTTTAAAGACTCTTTCATGTAGTTTGACATACTTGATTTTTCGTTAAAATCAAGCAATTTTTTTAATCCTAAAGATATTAAATATGCTTTTACATAATCATCAACATCGCTTTCCAATTTATACTTTAACATAATAGACCTAACTTTATCGTTTGGTTGTGGCTCTCGGCAACCAGGAGGTGATGAATTAGGATTATTCTCTATTAAATACAAAGCGTGGAGCCAAGTCTGCTGCTCAGTTCCACACCTTGAGGCTCCGGAAAGTGCCCACTCTGTCAGAACGAGCAACGACGAAGCCCCACGTAGATGTGTATATCAAATCTTTCAAGTCTCTATATGGAGACCAGAGCGATGGATATAGTACACCTATTGGGGCGTTCACGTTGCTTTGTTTTTGACAGAGTTGTTTTGAAATTTTCCGGATTTCAAGGTGCCAAAACCAAAGCGTTACAGTAAACGCCTGTATCTAATATGTCATCATTGGCGGTTGGTTGTTGTGGTCGCCGCTGCGGCCGGGTCCGCCAATGAATTGCTGCAAATATAGTAGTATTTGAAGAATTGAGCAAGAATATTGCCCGAGTAATTTGCTTTTTATAGTGTGGTTTCGGTTGTTATTTGTATCTTTGTGCTTTGTGAAGAAAATTGTTTAACAAGATTTTAGTATATATGAAGAAGATTTTTTCTATCGTTTTGGTTGCCTTCATGGGTTTGATGGCTAGCGGCGCTTCGGCTGCCGAGGCCGACCAGGGCAATAATGAGATTATTCTGCACGCGTGGTCGTGGTCGTTCAACACCATCAAGGAGCATCTGCCCGAGATCAAGGCCGCTGGCTACACGATCGTGCAGACGTCACCCATCAACGAGTGCGTCGTGGGCGAAGGCGGCGGGCGTCAACTCTTTGGTCACGGCAAGTGGTATTACCACTATCAGCCGACCGACTGGACCATCGGTAACTACCAGCTAGGCACGCGCGACGAGTTCAAGGCGATGTGTGCCGAGGCTAACCGCCTGGGGCTGCGTGTCATTGTGGATGTGTTGCCCAATCACACCGTCATTGACCGCACGCAGATCAACGCGCGCCTCGACAGCGCCGTGAATGGCCGCGAAAACCTGTTCCATGCCAACGGCTTGTGGCCCATCAAGGACTACAGCGACCGTTACCAGTGCACGACGGGCGAGATGGGTACGTTGCCCGACGTGAACACCGAGAACCCTGATTTCCAGTACTACTACATGCAGTTTGTCAACGACGTGCTTGCCTGCGGTGCCAGCGGTTTCCGCTACGACACGGCTAAGCACATCGGCCTGCCCGGCGAGATGCGCGACCCCAAGTCGCCCGAGAACGACTTCTGGGACGTGGCGATGGGCCGCAAGGCAGTCAAGGGCCTCAGGTTGGCTGTTCCGCGCGAGCAACTGTTCATCTATGGCGAGGTGTTGCAGGACCTCAATGTGCCCGAGCAGGGTTATGCCGAGTATATGGACCTGACCGCCAGCAATTATGGCTGGGTGCTGCGCAACGTGCTCAACAGGCATGATGCCCGTGCCGACAACCTGTTGACCTGGCACCACTCGGTGGATCCCGCCCACCTAGTGACCTGGGTGGAGTCTCACGACACCTATTGCAACGAGCATGCCTCGGCTGGCATGAGCGATGAGCTCATCCGCCTGGGATGGGTCTTCCTGACCGCCCGCAAGTATGGCACGCCGCTGTTCTACTCACGTCCTCACGGCAGCACCCGCGACAACTATTGGGGTGACAACGAGATTGGCAAGGTGGGTAATGACGAGTTCAAGCACCCCGTGGTGAAGGCTGTCAACGAGTTCCGCCATCGCAATGTCAATCAGCCCGAGAATATCGTCTATAGCGAGAATGGCAAGCAGATCATCGTCGAGCGCGGCAATAAGGCAGCCGTGGTCATCAACCTCGATGAGCAGCAGGCCCAAGTTGCGATCCCCGTTACCCTGAGCAACGGCAAGTACCGCGACGTGGTGACCAAGCAGCGCCTGCAAGTGAAGAAAGGCGTCCTCAAGGGCACCCTCGCCCCGATGACGGCCTACGTTATCTACAAATAACGGCTGCTCTAGTTTTAGAAGACAAGAAAGACAAGAAGGACAATTCTTTATTCGTTGTCCTTCTTGCCTTTTTTGTGTCGTATAATACTAAATATTACGTGGGTTCGATGAATTTGTCGTTTGTTGATCGGTGTTAGCTACTCCCCCTCTTGGATAAGAGGGGGTGCCGCGGGAGCGGCGGGGGCGTTGATACTTTCTAATATATATTTTGAGGACAAATCATACTCCTCCGGCGCTTCGCGCCACCTCCCCTATCTTAGGGGAGGAGTTGATAGATTGCACTTTATTTTCATCGAAAGCACGTTAAATATTATAGCTCGAGGGGGAAATCGACGGGGTGGCGGCGTTGGTAGCGGGTCCAAAAAGCTGTACGGGCGGCCATGGTGAGGCGGACTGCCTCGTCCTCGTCGAAGCCCCGGGCGACGGCGTAGCTGCGTGCAATGAGCTCGATGAAGCGCTTGGGACCCCACAGGCGGCGCAGGGCGGAGCAGCCGTCCTTGATGTCGACCTTGCCAAAGCGCATGCGATTGATGTCGACAATGGCGAAATGATACCCCATTTCATCCTTGTCCCACAGTATATTGCCGGGGGAGTAATCGAGATGTAAGACCTCACGGTCATGCATCATGGCGGTAAACCGTCCCAACTCACGCGCCATCTCCTCATAGGTGCCTTCTTGGGCGTCACCGAATTCATAAAGGGTGTGTTTCAAGGGCGACTGGACGCTCACGAAATAGCATTCTTGCAGCAGGCCGAGGCGATTGCGCTGTTCAATATAGGCAATGGGCTCGGGTGTGTCAATGCCACGTTCCAGCAGGCGGAAAGGGTAGAGGAATGCGCGCTTACCCTTAGGCTGTCGTATCCCTGAGGAATAGACCAGGCGATTGAATGCATGAGGCACACAGTAGCGCTTTGCATTGATGAGGGTGCCGTCAGGAGCCTCAATGACCCGCAGCTGGTTGCGCTTGTCATATATGACCTCGCCCAGTTGCTCAAATTGCTTGGGTAACTGTTCCAGCCACTTCTTGAGGTGTTGATATTTGGGATTAATCAGCATTTTGATAGCATGCGGAAAGTGGCTGAAAGGCGCTCAACATGGTTGCCGCGCACGATGACGTGGTGGTTGCCGATGCTGCGCTCCAGGAAGTAGTCCAGTGGCTCGTCGAGCTGCAGGTGCAGCTGGGTGCGGCACATGTTGGGGTTGGTGGTGCATTCGAGCAAGCGAGCACGGCTGATGAAACTGTGTTCCATACTCCTGCCGCCGCACTTAACGACGGTCACGTCAGTAGGCTCGAAAATGCCCTCGACGGCGACACCACTCAGCGACTCGTAGTGGTCGCGCACGATGTAGCGGTCGGTCATCGCGGGGGCGATGGTGCAATGGGCAAACACCATCTCGTGGGTTGCGTTATCGATTATCTTTGACGGATTAGCCATGAAGGTCATCTCACCTGTTGCCGCTTGCACGGCAAGCATGGTGAGCAAGGTTTGCTCGTCACCCTCGCAGCCGGCAGGAATGCCCTGCTGGTTAAGCAACGCCAGGGCCACGCAGCCAGTGGTGTGGGTGGTGGGGATGAGATCAAAGCAGTTGAGGGTGAAAGCGTTGAGATGGTAACGCTCCACGATGGCCTTGATTGAGCGGTAGAGGCGCATGGCCTTGACCACCTCGTCGCGCGACGGCTCCTTGATGCCCACGGCCTTGCTGATGAAATCGTCGGTAATGTCCTGCACCTCGTCGTTGGTGATGCTCTCATAACCCTTGACTACCTCATCGAGGGGCACGTCAATCATCTCGATGCCCCAGCGCTCATGCATCGTGGCATAGTCCACATTGCTGGCGATGAGCCATCCTGAAGGCTTACCGATAACACCCACACGCTTTCCTTGAAGCCAGGATACCGCCTCGTGGGCGCTGGCATAGTCGTCGATGCCTTGCATGATGAAGTCCACGGGGCCGTGCAGCACACGCCCGTTGCGTCCCTCGAGCCGCATCCACGACAGGATTTCGAGCGATGCGGCGAGCGAGTTTTTCAGTCCGTCGGCGATGAGCACGACATAAGGCGGCAAGCGGTCGATGTTTGCCTTGACCATTTCTTCGACTCCGCCGCTGCCCACGAGTACCATCGTGGCCCCCTCAGCACACGGGCTATCCAGTTCCTCGGGGAAAATGTAACTCACCTCATATTTCTCGTTGATGGCATCGAGCAGTTCATGGTGGTCGGTAAAAATCGACTCACGTGATGCCAGTGAGGACGCAAACGTAATCAAGTTCAGTTTCATCATGATGTTCTGTGGTTAAGCTGGGTTTATTGTAGCGCAAAGTTAGAGAAGATCTGCGAGATTCACAAAAAAAAAGCGGCCAGAGACTGTTCTCTGGTCGCTTTTTATCTTAATTTGGATGATGTCAGAACTTGCAGCGCACGCCAGCCAGGGCAACACCCTGCTCGCCCACACCAAGCTCCACAAAGCCACGCACGTGATCACCGCCGGCCTCAATGCCGATGAGCGTGGCCTGGAAGTTGAACATCAGGTCATTGACGATGTCGTTCTCACCGGTTTTCTTGCCGTTGTCATCACAGTCCTCCTTGTTGAAGCGGATGTAGGTGCCGCCTGCTGCCACCTTGGAGTACAGCCCCCAATTGTGCTTGCGCAGCCAGTTGAATTTTACCGACGGCATGAACGAGAAGTAAGTCCTGGTAGTGTGTGAGCTCTGCACGTTATTCCTGAAACCGTTCTGGTGGTTAGAGGCAAACACGGCAACGGCACCCACGCCAATCAACGGGCTGGTGTGATAGTAATACTCCAGTCCGATAGGGCCGACGTATTTCTCGCCGTCCAGCGACTCGCCAAACTCCATCTGAATCAGATCGGTGTACATATCAAGCCAGAAGGTATTGGGTTCAACGCCATAGCTGATGCCCACTTCGTGACGGGTTTCTTCCTGTGCTTGTGCAGGAACGCACAAAATTGCACTCACGGCCAACGCGGTCATTAAAAAGAAAGTTTTCATAAGTAAAAATGTGTTTTAAACTTTAAACTGAATTGAGGGTGCAAAGATACATGTTTTTTGGATTAAACAAGTAAATTTTGGCTATCTTCCTTTGGTTTGGCGGTCAAGGCGTTCTCGACATCGGCCAGGGCCGCAGCTGCGGCCTTCTCGTATTGTTCAAGAGTGCGGGACTTGCGGATGGCCTTGAACAATTTATGCTCTGTGCCAGGGAGGAACGTCTGCCAGATGTCCTGCAGGTGGCGAACCAGTTGGGCCTCGCCACCATTGAGTTGGGCGGTGTAGCCCTCGACCAGCAGGTCATGGAAGCGGCGGTAATCGTCGGGCGTGGCGTTGGGTGCGAACATGCCCGGGTTGGCGGCAAGACCGCTGCCCACCATCACGGCGGCAAGGGTGGGGTAGCGCTGGATGATATTCTCAATGTCCTCGACTGAGCGCATGCTGCCGTTATACACTACGGGCCACGTTGAGGCGGCAAATAGTGCCTCGAACTGCTCCATGTCCAGTTCGCCCTTGTATTGCTGTTTCCCTATGCGCGGATGCACCGCGATGTGGCAGGGTTTCAAGATGTCCATCAGCGGCAGGATATCGCGCCACTGGTCGTTGCGGTCCCATCCCAAGCGCATTTTCACCGAGTAGGTCACGCCATCGACGGCTGCCAGCGCCTCAAACAACGCTTTAACAAGGTCGGGATAGGCCAGCATGCCCGAGCCTTTGCGGTGCAACGCGATGGGCGGGAAGGGGCAGCCCAGGTTGATGTCAACGCGGCTATAACCCATGTTCTTGAGGGCAGCGACCATCATCAGGGCATGGTCGGGTTGGCAAGCGAGAATCTGGGGAATGAGCGTGATATCCGCGTTGCGCTCTGGATCCACGTCACGCAGGTCCTTGCGCCTGACCTCACCATGCTCCACGCGCATGAAAGGGGCATAGTAAGCATCCACGCCGCCAAACACCTCGTGCTGCGCCGTGCGCCACACGTTGTCGGTCACTCCCTGCAGCGGTGCAGCCAGCAGTTGTATCTTGTTGTCTTTCATCTCAATTATTGTTTAGGGGGAGGTACCTCCCATCGGTTATCGTTTTGATGGCTAATCGCTTGTACACGATATCATAGGCGCTCGTGCTGCCCTCGTTGTCGTTGCAGTCCTCGAGCAGGAACGCGATGTCGCCATCGGTGGTGGAAATCATGGTAGAGTAGGCTGAGTAATTCTCAGTCACTTGATAGCTTTGCCAGCCCCAAGTGAAGTCGAGCGGCTCGTCATAGTCCTCGGCGTTAAGCAACGCCTTGTAGTAGATGGTCACTCGCTGGCGGCCGGGACCTCGAGGTACCGATTGCAAAGCCAGATGCATGGGGCGCTGGTCGCTGGTGCGGATTACCGGCACGATGAGCAGTTCGCCGTTGCAGGAGCAGTTCTCGCTGTAGGTGCCCGATTGGGGATCGTTGCTCACGGCCATCTCTCCCCATGAGCCAGTGGTGTAATCATAGATGTTGAACAGCCTGCCGCTGGTGGCCGTCTGCTTGGAACGGCAACTGAGCAGTACATTGCCGTTAGGCAGTTCCTCGACCTTGGCCTCGTCGCCAAATGGGGTTATCGTCGGTCTTGCGGCGGGGCCGCCCAGGGCCTGCCATGTATTGCCAAAGTCGTCGCTGTAGAGTACCATGCAGCCAACGCCCATCGGACCATCGACGGCCGAGTAAATGCGGTAATAATCGCCCTGCTTGATGCGGCTGCTCTGGCAGATGCGTCCGCTGGAGAAGAACAGCGCGTTCACCTCGGGGTAGTCAGCAAAGATGCCATAGATGTCGTTGGTCACCTCGCTGCCAGTCCAGGTCGTGCCGTCCTCACTCGTGTAACGTCCCACGAGCAACGGATTGGTCAGCGTTGAGGCCAGGAAACCCTGCTTTCCCGATGCGCACATGATGAGCAGTTTTCCCGTCTCGCGGTCCACGACAGCGGCCGCATCACCATGGCTGTTGTCAAAGCCCTGGCGCCGCTGGTTACCGTCGGCAATCATCATGGTGGAGCCCCATGTCTTGCCGTTATCCTCGCTAATCTTGCCCACAATGTCGATTCCCTGGTTACTGCCGATGTCATAGTCGCTGTTGTGCCTGTCGTCGGCAATGGCGAGCAGTTTACCGTCCAACAGTTGAACGATGGCGGGGATGCGGTAATAGTGGCGAACAGCGAGGTCGGTGTTGAACACCGTTTCGACGATGGTATCGTTAGTAGGATTATCGGGCGGTGGCGTGGGTGTTGATCCATCCAGAATGACATTGATGACCTCGTTTACGTCGGCAATGTTCACCTCACCATCCCCGTTCACATCGCCGTAGATGCCATGGGCACTGGCCACCTGTGATAATAGTGTCACCAGCAATAATGCGCTTGATAGTAGATATTTCTTCATGTTGCTCAAGTCTAACGTCATGGAAAAGCTTATGTCATGTTGTGCAAAGATACGTTTTTTCCATGAGATGGCTTGCATTTCTTGGCAATAATCATAAAAGAGTAAAAAAGTGCGTTTTTAACAATAATTTATTCAGATATTTGTATATATCGGGAATGTGTCAGTATATTTGCGCCCAAAACTAACCCTTATAGTCTGTATGAAAGTCATTATCGTCGGCGCCGATGCAATAGGTGCTCATTTGGCTGAATTATTCTCCAAAATTAAGCAGAATATCGTCATCATCGATGAGGATGAGTCGAAATTGGAAAGCATATCGTCCCATTGTGATTTGTTGACAATCAAGTCATCGTCTAACACACCCATCCAGTCGTTCAGGGATGCTGGGGTAAAGAATGCCGACCTGTTCATTTCGGTGACAAGGGATGAGAACCTGAACCTGAGCTTGAGTGTGCTGGCTAAGTCGATGGGTGCCAAACAAACCATCGCGCGGGTTGAGAACGACGAGTTTACCGATCCATTTATCATCGAGGCCTTTTACCGTGCTGGCGTTACGTCCATCATTTATCCAGATGATCTGGCGGCTAGGGACATCATTGCTGGCCTTGACGTTTCGTGGGTGAGCCAGTGCTGGGATGTCCATGGAGGCGCGCTCACGATGCTTGGCCTGAAGGTGGATGACAGGTGTGAGATACTCAACAGGCCGCTTAAGGAGGTGTGTGGACCAGACACCCCTTATCATGTGCTGGCCATCAAGCGTGGCGGTTCAACGATTATACCCACCGGAAATGACATGTTGCTCGACAAGGACTATGTCTACTTCATGACGACCCGTGATTACATTCCTGCCATGAAGTCAATTGTCGGCAAGGAAGACCACCATGAGGTGAAACATGTCATCATTGTCGGTGGAGGAAAAACGGCTGCCCGTGTGGTGAACAGGTTACCCCGTGGGATGAAAGCCAAAATCTTTGAGACCAGTACAGCGCGATGTGAGGAGCTGAATGCAATCATCGACACCAACCGGGTGATGGTCATCAATGCTGATGGCCGCTCGGTGGCCAACCTGCTCGAGGAAAACATCAAGAAAGCACAGGCGTTTGTTGCACTAACGGGCAATGCCGAGGCCAACATCTTGGCCTGCATGACAGCACAAGAACTGGGTGTGGGCAAGACCATCGCGATGATTGAGAATATGGATTACATGAACATTGCCGGCAATGCCGATATCGGCACGGTCATCAACAAGCAAGCCTTGACGGCGAGCTATATTTACCAGTTGATGTTAAATGGTGACGTGCGCAATATCCGCAACCTGCTGGTGGTGAATGCTGATGTTGCCGAGTTTCACGCCCATGAAGGCTCGCGCATCACTACCAACCGGGTGCGGGAACTCGCTTTGCCGCCAACCATCGAGTTGGGTGGACTGGTGCGTAATGGAAAGGGCATGCTGGTCAACGGTAACACTCAAATCATGCCTGGCGATAATGTGGTGGTCTTTTGCCAGGATACCAACATCAGCCAGATTGAGAAGTACTTTATTTGAGCCATGATAAATACTAAGCTTATATCTAAGATATTAGGTGCCTTGTTAAACATCGAGGCAGCATTCATGACGGTGTGCCTGATAGTGTCGTTGTGCTATCGTGAGGACGACATGGGGCCACTGGCCGCCACATTAGGAATGACAGTGGTGGCGGCATTGTCATTGAGGCTGTTGGGGCGCGGGGCCTCCAATTCCTTGAGCCGAAGGGATGCCTATCTGCTGGTGACGCTTGTCTGGATTGCTTTTGCCGCCTTTGGCTCGTTGCCGTTCCTTTTTGGAGGCTATATCCCTCATGTGGCGGACGCATTTTTTGAAACGATGTCGGGCTTGACGACGACAGGAGCCACGACCATCGACCACGTGGAGGGCATGCCGCATGGCGTGCTGCTGTGGCGCTCGTTAACTCAATGGATAGGTGGCTTGGGTATCGTGTTTTTCACCATCGCTATCCTGCCGTCCTTTGTAGGCGGGTCAATTAAGATTTTTGCTGCCGAGGCCACTGGCCCCGTCCAGTCCAAGCTGCAGCCGCGCCTCACGATGAGTGCCAAGGCGTTATGGGGTGTCTATATTCTGCTCACGGCGGTTTGTGCGCTATGCTTTTTCCTGTTTGGCATGGATGGGTTTGATGCCGTCAATTATGCTATGACGATAACTGCGACAGGCGGTTTCGCGACTCATGATGCCAGCACAGGCTACTTCAACAATGCCGCCATCGACTACACGGCCATCGTGTTCATGTTCGTGTCGGGCGTTAGCTTTGCCATGCTCTATGCCGCGATGTTCAAGGGCCGCATCAAGCATCTGCTCAAGAATGCCGAGTTTCGTTTTTATTCGTTGCTCACATTGGTATCAACAGTTATCATTGCGTTATTCCTGTTACGCTATAACGACTATAGCGTGAGCGACGCAATCAGGTACTCATTGTTCCAGGTCGTGTCTTTTCTTACAACGACAGGCATGTTTAACGAGGATGCCGCCCAGTGGCATCACATTACTTGGGTGGTGCTTTGCGTATGCATGTTCTTTGGTGGTTGTGCTGGCAGCACGGCGGGCGGATTCAAGTGTGCCCGTGGTGTCATTGCCTTGAAAATCCTGCGCAACGAGCTGCTTCATCGCCTTCATCCTAAAGCCATTTTACCGGTAAAGGTCAATGACACATCAATCAACTCATCGGGCCAGATAACTTTGATCGCTTTTCTCATGGCTTATTTTGTGCTGTGTTTTATCGCCTATTTCATCATGATTCTTGTGGGCGTTGACAGCACCAACTCGTTTACTATAGCCTTGAGCTGCGCCAGCAATGTGGGGCCGACGTTGGGCTTGGAGATTGGACCGACGATGTCATGGAGCATATTGCCTGCATTTATCAAGTGGATCCTGTCGGCGCTCATGCTCATGGGACGACTTGAGATTTTCACCGTGCTGGTGATTTTTACCTCAGAATTTTGGAAGAATAATTGAGTCGAGAAAAACTTTTTTGCAAAAAAATTTGGTGGGTTGGGGAAATGGCTGTACCTTTGCAGTCGCTTTTGAGCAAGATGGCGGGATAGCTCAGTTGGTTAGAGCGTCGGATTCATAACCCGGAGGTCCTGAGTTCAATTCTCAGTCCCGCTACATTCAAGGGGTCGCACGATGTGCGGCCCCTTGAAGTTTAGAGTTTAGAATTTAGAGTTTAGTGATTCAGTGAATTTTAAAAGAAATGGAGATATACCAGTTTGAAAGACTAGTGGCATGGCAAAAAGCTAAAGAATTGGTGATAGCTATTTATCAACTTGTTAAGAATTTTCCTCAATATGAGCAGTTTGCTCTTTGCAGCCAATTGAGAAGAGCTGCGATCTCCGTGCCTTCAAATATTGCGGAAGGAGCAGGACGTATTTCAGTGAAAGAGAAAATCCATTTTTTAGAAATATCCTATGGCTCACTGATGGAAGCTTATTGCCAATTACAAATTGCGGCAGAGCTTTGTTATATCTCTGCCGATGATTTAAAGGAGATTAAGCCTCTTTTCTTTGAAACTTCTCGTTTAATCAGTGGTTTGCGCAATAGCTATATCTCTAAACTCTAAACCATAAACTCTAAACTTGTACATGTAAAATGCTGTGCATTTTACATGTACAGTTTTTGGTTTTCGAAGTCCACCTCGCGGTCGAGCAGGTTAACGAAGTCGTCGAGCACCTCGCGGTCGATGTCGCCCAGGGTGTACTCGTTCTCGGCGTCCTCGCGGATGAGGGCGATCCACTCGCGGCGGGCAGTGACATAGTCCTGGTGGATGCGCGCTACAGCTTCATCGGTCAATTCGTCGATGCCATAGTAATCCAAGATGATGCGGTAGCTCCATGACCAGCGCAGTTCGTTGTAGTCGGCATCGATGGCCTTAAAGCGAGCGTTGACAGCCTCGATAGAGTTGAGTTTTCCGTTAATGATGTCGTCGATGATCTGTTCCTCGGCACTTTGAGGCATGAGCAGACCCATCAGGTCAATCCAGTTGCCCTCGCCCTGGGTGGTGATGGGGGGCACAGGTTTGTGGCGCTTGAGCACGGCACCCATGTAGATGCGTAATGCCATGTCATAGTACTTGATGCCCTTGTGCAGCAAGGGAGCCTTGATGACATACTCGTGGTAATTATAGGTACTCACATGGTCACCGCTGGCTTCACGCAGTTTCTCCAGGATTTTCTTGCCCCTGAGCACCTCACTGATGGTAAAAGGAGTGAGCCAGTCAAAGTTGACCACGCTGCGGCGTTCGCCTTTATAGCGTTTGTCGCGTTTGGGCCACTTGCGGATGTCGCGGTACAGGCCCACGGTGGCAAAGTTGCGTCCCGGTTTCAGGTACATCGTGTCGCCATAGGCAATGAGGTAGGAGAACGGCAGGTCGCGCGTGTCGGGGTGATACATCAGTTTGCCAAACAGAACGCTGAAAGAGCCGATGTTGGCGGGCAACAATAGGTAGGCCCCGCTGGCGGTCTTGCAACCGCGCTCCAATGCTCCATAGTGCATGGGACCCATCTTGTAGGCGTGGTTGCTGAAGTTGGTCGCCGATCCAGCGTTGTAGAACGAGAACATGGCACCAATGAGCAGTGAGCTCTTGTGGTGGCTCACCGTGAACGGTCCGCAGAAGGCTGCACATGCCTCGCCGTTGGACATGTAACTATTGGCGAAAAACACACTACTGGCGGCGGTGAAACCGTTCTCGAGGTGGCATGACTCGCCTACAAAACAGTCGGTGAGTTTGACACTGCCGTTCAGGTGAGAACCGCCACTGATAATGGTGTTCTCGCAAATCACGCCTGTGCGGATGATGATGGGGTTCTCCATCGTGCTGCTGATGGTGCAGTTGCTCAGTCTCGACACGCCGCAAATCTGGCAGCCGTCATCGATAATGGTGTTGATGATGACCCCAGTGTTGACGACACGCACGTGATTGCCGATGGTGCTGCATTCTGGCCGCGAAGCGGCAACCGACTCAGCCACCATCTTTTTGATGGCTTCCATCAAGGGTTTATTGTCGCTATGCTTGACCATGAGGGCGGCCAGTTGGCTGTTGAGTTCATTGAGAAGCAACAAGTTGCCGTCGCCCACCTCGTTGAGCACGGCAATCGTGTGGCCTTGCCCGTAATTGGGATTACCCATGGTGTCGATGGTGCTCACGTTAGAGATGTAGCAACCGTCGCCTACACTTACATTATTCATGTAGTTGCCGATGTTCTCAACTAGGCAGTTGTCGCCAATGGTCACATTGCGTAACGTGGCATTGTAGATGCCGCAGTTCTTTACAAAACCCTCGGTGATTTCCACTGTGCCGTCGCCGCTTCCCAAGCGGGCCCAGCCGTAAAATTGCACTCGGTGGCAGCGGCTCGTGTCAAAATCGGCCGTTACCTTGATATCATTCCAGTCTTGTGCCCAACAGTCATTCTTCTTCAAGGACTCGATTTGTTGGTTTGTCAAGTGGTGGTATTCTTTCATGTAATTATAAATGTATATATGTGTGAATTGCCCGCAAAGGTAATTCTTTTGCGGGCAATTGTAGAAGTATTCTATTATTTTAATATTTGATAGGGATTGTAAAAACTTTTTTTGAAAAACCACTCAATCAGTCTAGACAGTGGACGAGCAGGTCGGCCTTACCGTTATCGACCAGGTGGATTACCAATTCGCCGAAAAGGGTGTTCTGCCAGGCAAACCAAGCGCGGGTGTAATTGGTCGCATCATTTCTGTTGAACGACTCGTGCATGAAGCCCGTCCCGGCATCGGTAGTGAGCAGCTGACGCATACAGGCGCTGATTTCCTCGTCGTTGTCAGCAGTAAAAGCCTTCATCATGATGCTCATGGGCCAGATGAGGTTATAGGCCGTGTGGGCACCGCCAATGCCTTCACCTGCCGCTCCCTTGAAGAAGCAGGGATTATCCTCGCTCCACACAAAGCGGCGTGTGTTACGGTAAATAGGATCATCCATGGGTACATCGCCCAGATATCCCATTGCCAGCAAACTAGGCACGTTGGCATCATCGGCGAGCACGCGTCCACCCCAGCCATCGACCTCATAGGCGTAAATCTTGCCATACTTGGGATGGTCCACGATGGCATACTTGTGCAGGGCATCCTCCACCTCTTGAGCCAGATCGAGGCACTGGGTGGCGAGCATGTAGTCAAGGTTTACCTTTCGCAGGATTTCACTAGCCTTACGCAGCGAGGATACCGCCATGAAGTTGCTGGGCACCAGGAATGGAAGCACCGTGGCATCGTCGCTGGGACGGAAACACGACACAATCAGTCCCACGGGATTAACGGGAGGTCCCCAACCATACCAGGTGAGTGACGACTTGGCGTCGATGTCGCGGCGCATGAACTTGTAAGGGCCCTTGTCGCCGTTCTTGCGCTGCTGCTCCTTGAAGGTGCGCAGCACGGCTTGGATGGCCTGCTGCCACAGGTCGCCAAAGATGCTGTCATCGCCCGTCACGAGCCAATACTCATAGGCCAAACGAATTGGGTAACACAGTGAGTCAATCTCATACTTGCGCTCGTGCAACTCGGGCTTCATGTCGGTCAGGTCGCTTTCCCATTGGCTGCCAGTCGGGCCGTCGTTAAAGGCGTTGGCATAGGGGTCGAGAATGATGCACTTGAACTGGCGCAGGATCACGCCGCGTAGCATGTGCCGCAGTTTCTCGTCCTTGTTGGCATATTTCACGTAGGGCCACACTTGCGCTCCGCTGTCGCGCAGCCACATGGCGTGAATGTCACCAGTATAAACAAAGGTGTCGTCATCGCCATCGTCGCCAATGCGATAATGCACCGTGCTGTCGAGCGTGTTAGGGAAGCAGTTCTCAAACATCCAGGCCAGTTTTGGGTTACCCTTGATTTGCTTGAGGATCTCGCGGATGCGTTGATCAATGATTTTGCTGGTGAACAACCGCTCCTCGACTGGCGGTCGCTTGGTGACATAAGTTGCGGTAGCGTCGCTCACCATCGTGGTGTAGCGGGGATGCACATCGGCTGTAGCGGGTAGTACGGCCGCTATTGTCACAATAACGAAAAGCAAATGTCTAAGTTTCATCATGTTTGTTTTTTATAAGTTTTGGTGGGCCTTAATTATCAATTGGTTTTCATCGCGAGATTGTGGGCATAGTCTTCCCACTTGGCGATAAGGGCTGCCATATCTTCGGGCAGGGGACTGTCAAAATCCATCTGCTCGCCGGTCTCGGGGTGGACAAACCCGAGTGTCTTGGCGTGCAACGCCTGACGGGGGCATAGTTCGAAACAATTGTGGATAAACTGCGCATAGCTTGACGAGCGGTTGCCACGCAGGATTTGGTCGCCGCCATAGCGGGCATCGTTGAATAGTGGGTGTCCGATATGCTTCATGTGGACGCGGATTTGATGTGTACGTCCCGTCTCAAGCTGGCAGCGCACGACAGCCACGTGGGCAAGATTTTCGACAGTGTGCCAGTGGGTCACCGCGTGCTTGCCCTGCTCCCCTTCGGGAAATACTTTCATCAGCACGCGGTCGCGCGGGTCACGCCCGATGTTGCCCGTCACGGTTCCGTCTTCTTGTTTCATCTCACCCCACACTACGGCGATATACTGGCGCTTGGTGGTTTTCTTGAAGAACTGGGCGCCAAGTGATGTTTTGGCGTTAGGGGTCTTGGCGATGACGAGCAAGCCGCTGGTGTCCTTGTCAATGCGGTGGACCAGTCCCAAGCGCGGGTCGGTCACGTCATAATCGGGGTTATCCTTGAAGTGCCAAGCCAGGGCATTGACCAGCGTGCCGTCAAAATTGCCGTGTCCCGGGTGGACGACCATGCCAGCGGGTTTATTGACAACCATCAGGCTGGCGTCTTCATAGACGATATCCAGGGGAATGTCCTGAGCGACAATTTCACACTCATAGCGGGGACGGTCCATCACCACACTGATGACGTCGCCGGGGTGAACGCGGTAATTGCTCTTAACGGGACGGCCGTTCACGCGGATGCACTGGGCCTCGGCAGCGTTCTGCACACGGTTGCGGCTGGTGCCCTTGATGCGCTCGACCAGGTACTTGTCGATGCGTAGCAGCACTTGCCCGGGCTCCACCACATAGTGGTAGTGCTCCCAGTAGTCACGCCCGTCCTCGGTGAAGTCGGGTTCGCTATAGTCGTATTGAATCTCGTGGCTGTCCGCCGAGTCCAATTCAGCGTCAAGCAGTTCGTCGTCCAGCGCCATGAAATGTCAGTTTTTCTTCTTATCCTTTTCTTTGTCTTTGTCCGACTTCTTGTCTTGATCTTTTTTCTTATCCTTCTGCTGGTCTTTCTTCTCCTCGGAAGCTTGCTGTTTGCGTTCCTGCTCAGCTCGTGCCTGAGCCGCCTTCATCTCTTCCTCATAGTTCTTTTGGGCCTCCTGGTACATTTCCTCGTCGATAGAGTCCATGATCTCAGGGTCAATCACCTGTTCAGGATTGAGGTCGACAATGGAACCGTCACCCACGGTAATCTTAATCTTGCTGTTGACGCTCACGGGTTTGCCTGGAGCAACGTTGTGTCCGTCAACGGTGACTTGCAGGATCAAGCCGCCCATTTCGCTGGGAATACTGTCCATAGTGACATGTTTAAAGCCCATAGCGCGCAATGTTGCCATTCCTTGACGGCCAGGCAAGTCAACCAGCTTGGGCAGCGGAATGATGGGAGCATGCATCGCGTTCACATTCAAGTAGATGATACGGATTTTCTTGATGTAGGACTTCGCTTTGGGATCTTGGTCGATAATTGTTCCCGGCGGGTAGTTCTCATAAAAGGTTGTGGAATCGCTGATTTCCCACCTCAAGCCTGCATCGTCCAGGATGTCAATGGCTTTCTCCAGTGGCAGGTTGCGCACGTCGGGCACTTGTACCTGCTGGCCATGGGAGGTGAACACATCGATAAACAAAAGGGCAATATAACCCAATGCGATCAGTGTTGCCACCATCAATACCGAGTTAAACAGGATGGGATGGCGGTCACGAAAGCGGTCAAATCCGTTCATATTTTTGTTATGATTATTGCTCATGATGGATTTTACTATTGATAACAATCGACAAAGATACGGCAAAAATCCGATAAATCGAAATACGACACTATTTTTATTTGTCAGTGTCCCAAAATGCAACGATGTTGTGGATGAAGCAGGTTGGAAAACTGCTTCTTTTCACTAGACACTTATGAAAAGAAATAAAAGCGGAATAGTTTGTTGACTATTCCGCTATATTGTTCTGTTTGTAATGCAGTGGGTATTATTCGATATGGTTGGCGTGCATGTAGTCGATGACGCGCTGCAGATCATTGGGCGTATCGACGGCGATGGTCTCGCTTTGAACCTCGATGTAGTGAACGTGGTAACCGTTCTCGATGAACCTGAGAATCTCGATGTCCTCTACCGACTCGACTTTGGCCTTGCCATATTTCTTGCCGTAATCGCAATAGAATTTCAGGGCTTCAGGCTTAAAGCCGTACACACAGACCTGCTTGTAATACTTCACGTTGATGTTGCCCTTGGGGAATGGAGCAGCTGAGCGTGTGAGGAACACACCTCGCCCGTCGGCGGCGGCAATCACCTTGGGGACTGTGAAATTGATGAGGTCCACGGGGTCATGTATCTCGGTCATCAGGTTGGTGACCATAATACCGGTATCGGGGCTCTCCAGATAGGGCATGATTGCAGCCCTGATGGTCTCGGGCTCGATCAGCGGCTCGTCGCCCTGAATGTTGACATAGAGGTCGGCGGGTACTTTTTCGGCTACTTCACCGATGCGGTCGGTACCCGTGCGATGTGAGGTCGATGTCATGATGACGTTGATTCCTCGTTGCTTGCAAGCGTCAAAGATGCGGTCATCATCGGTAGCGACATACACCTCGCTGAATTCTTTCACTTTCTTGGCCTGAAGATAGACACGTTCTATCATCAGTTTACCACAAATCTCGGCAAGAGGCTTGCCCTCAAATCTTGAGGACTGGTAACGGGCTGGGATTACAGCTATAATGTTCATGAACGATATTTTTAGAGATATTGATAAATGGATTTCACATGCAAGCTGCGGTAGATGCTCGGTGTCAAGGAAATCAGTAATTTAGAGGTAAAGCCTTCAAACTGGTTGAAGAGTTGGCGATTCTCGTTGCTCAATTCCATTTCCTTGTCCGAGAGCACTTGGCCGCGGTATCCGTCGTAACCCACGATGAAAACCCTCTCGGGCGAGAGTTCGATGGCCGTTTGAAGCGCAACGGTCGTGCAGGAGTCGCTATAGTCTTTAGTGAAGCTGATTTGCGGCAATTCATAGGTAGCTTTGTTGGCATAGGCAGGCACATCGGTACCCATGGTCCTGGGATAGGGCGGCAGTACACACGTGCCGTTAAACTCGCTGGCGGGCACGGTCTTCTCCATGCGTTTGGCCTCATTACCCACCAGCACAAAGAACTTGTCATTCTTGATGTGCTTGAGGCAGGCTGCATGACGAGTTGTCGCAAACACGATTGCCATGTTGGGACGAGACTCAATGAACTCGGTGATGGCTTCAAGATGGTCGATCACAGTTTCGCCTCCGCCAATGATCATCACATCATCATAATGGCCGGTGGTCAACGAGTCGAAATGGGCATTGTCGGCAAGGTGGGCGCGCTTATTGTCCACGGCCCTGACGATGCTGTTAAAGCTGTAGGCCCTGTTCATCGACCACGCCATCACTTCCTTCTGTGGAATGGAGTTGGCTCCTGAAATCATGTAGGGTAAGCTCGTACCCCAGTTATATTGTTTCCACAGCGGCATGAAAGCGGTGATGACATCACCCAACATGTTAAAGTCCACATCCAGACCTTGACGGTTAAGGCAGGTAAGCAACAACTCGGTGTTCAGGTTTCCCGCGCCACGGCCCATGCCCAAGATAGTGCCGTCCACCGACTTAACACCACATTTGAGGGCAGTGAGCGTGTTGATGAGCGCTAATTGCAGGTTATTGTGTCCGTGGAAACCAAGCCTGCAGTCGGTATACTTCCTCAATTCGGTAATTGTTTTGGCAACATCGTCGGGCATCATGCTGCCAAAGGAATCTACCATGTTGAAGATGGTAATGACTCCCTTCAGCTTGGCAAATTTCGGGAAAAGACCTTCATATTCGTTCCATTTGGACATATACATGAGGTTGAAGCCCACTTCAAAGCCGTTTTCCTTGATGCATCTTGCCAGATTGATGGCGCGGTCGATGTTTTTCGGGTCAACGGCGAGCCTGATCATGTCCACGATGCCGTGAAGCGGCTCGGTCAGGTTGTGCAGGTCCTCGACGACCGTGCTCTTCTCGTTGAGCATGACCGCGATTTTTTTTGTGCATTTCTTGCGGATGCGTTTGAGCGATGACACCGGGCAATAGCCATATTCACCCATATAGGTCTTGTCGGGATTATTGCGATAACCCACCTCGATGTAATCGATGGGCAGGGTGTTCACCGCGTCGATGTAGGTACTCACGACACTTGGTGAGAAATCCCAGTCGGTATAGTAGCCACCATCTCGCAATGTGCAGTCAAGAATATTAAAATCTTTTGCCATATATTGAATGTTTTAGTTTTGATGCTATAAGAAGAATCCGGTGATGAAGGCGATAACGCTGTAAGGACGTTTTGGAGGTGAGATGCAATCAACGGCTGAGGATCTCATCGAGATTCACGCGCTCAAAAGCCTCGAGTTTACCTCCACGAGTGGCGTTGTAGATGTTGAAATCAGGATGCTTGTCAGCAAACTTTCTTGCCGTCATGTAGGCCATCGTGCTTTCAACGATGCGAGGCAGGTTCAAACCCTTATTGCTGGCCTTGGACCCTTCAAAATAATCCTTGACATCGTCTTTCAAGACAGGTACACCTTTCTCGTCCAGACTGATGGAATAGTTGTGGTCAATACCCACGAGGTAGACTTCTTTGAAGCCCATATAGAAGGCTAGCTGAATAGCCCCATAGGTAACGGTAAACCCTTGACCGATATACCTGTTGACGTGAGTGCTGAAATCGGCATCTCCCGGATAAAAATTCTTGTGCCTCAATATGAAATAGGAGAAGTCTTGTCGTTCTCCGAACTTAGGCAGGGCCTCAATGGGAAGAAATACATGGGAGCAGTCAATCTTATCGATATCCTCTTGGAACTTGCCGATTAGCTTGAAATCCTGGTTGACGTAGTAGGTAGGGCGCCAAGTCGTCTTTGGAAAAATCTCAAAGATGCGGTTTGAACCAAATGTGATCTCACCTTTCAGGTTTTCTAGATCCTCAATTGTCAAACTGGGACCTGTACCGATGATGAAGCACCGTTGTCCCTTGTGGATTCCCTTGAAACGCTTAAGTTCGTTACACAGGGAATGATGCTGTAGGTATTGTTTTATCGAGTATAGGTATTCTTCGTTCATATCTTGATGCTCTTGTCAGTCAGTTGTAACAAACAATCAATCATGTGTGGAGGAAACATGCTCGGTCAATAGTTACAATTTGCAAAGATATTGCTTTTTTATAACAAATCAAGCCTAACACATCCATTTTTTCAGATAATAATACTCAGATGTGGGTTTTCTCCCGTTATGTCTTATTGATTCTTGTTGTTAATGATTGACGGGGGTGATGGTAAAGGAGCAGGTACGGTCTCGGGCGGGGAGGCGGTATTGCTCCAGTGGACGGGCACCCCAACTGTCGATGCCTCCCACGCCACATTGCTCGCCGTCAAGGGTGAGGACAGTGTGGGTTGATTTCACTAGTCCGGACGGGTGGCGCTGATGCTTTTCGTCGCCCTCGTCGAGCGTATTGATGGAATAGTGCAGTGCACTGGCATAGAAAGGCTTGTCGGCTGTGACCTTGATGCCGATTCCTTGTCCATCGGTCTGGTTCCACCATCGGATGTCTCCCTTGGTGCCTGTCTCCTGCGGACGGATATAAGGATAGAACTGCTCGTCGGCCGTCTGGTGGTAGATTCCCAAGCGCTGGCTGTAGCGTCGGTCGGCATAGTTCTCGATGGGGCCGCGGCCGTAGAAGTGGCTGATGTCCATCGTGTAGGGCATCTCCATGACCATGCCAAAACGCAGCATTTCGGGAAGTTCCTGATATGAGTCACTGAATGAGATCCCTTGGGTCACGCACATCACACCACCCTTGTGTATTTCGTAGGTCAGCGTGAGCGTTGCATGCACCTCGGGCATATCGTAGCGGGCCACGACGGTCACCTGAGACTTGTTGGACGCTTTCTTGTCAACACCAAACGAAGTCAAGTTCATCACAGGATTGCGCCACACTTTCAGTTTCTGCTGTAACCATGCGCCCATGTCGTTGTCAGTTACCGCGCGCCAGAAATTGGGGCGCAACGCGCCTCCTTCGCCCAGCAAAGATATGCCATTGACCACGTATTTTGTCATGAAACCAGTCTTGCCGTCGAAAGCGATTTCAACACCCTCACCAGTGATAGTGAGCGGACCATGTTTGGTCTGCTTGACGTTGAATTTTGCATTGTCATGAGGTGGATTGGCCGCATGGGATACTATCTCACGGATGGGTAACTGGGCATAGGCGATGTGCTGCCCGGCCTCCATCAATGGCTCTTTATCCTTGAGCATGAAGTCCACATTGAGCATCACCTCGGTATTCGGGTCAAGTGCGGCAAGGGTATTTGCAATGGGTAAATGAAGCATCTGGCGGCCTTGGGGTAGTACATTCAAGTTCAATTCCTCGCCGTTAAGTACCGACTCGCCGTCGACGAGCAGTTGCCACCGCATTTTCACATTGCTCAGGTCACGGAAGAAGAATTCGTTCCTCACGGCGATATCTCCCTGGCGCACGTTTACGTCCTCGGCCCAGACGTTCTGGTAGTAATAGGCCGTCTCATAGGCGTGCGGATTCCACACGCGGTCGGGACTCACGAGTCCGTTGCAGTTAAAGTTATTGTCGCTGGGGTCGTGGGTGTTGTAATCACCGCCATAGGAGAAATACTCCTTGCCATCAGCAGTCTTGACGCGGAGGCCCTGATCAACGAAGTCCCACACGAATCCGCCCTGGAACTTGGGCAACCGGCGCACGACATCCCAGTATTCCATCAGTCCGCCACCCGAGTTGCCCATCGTATGGTTGTACTCACACAGGATGAGCGGCTTGGTGCTCTCGGGTTTGCTGGCATAGCGCTCGCACCACTCGGGTGAGGCATACATCGGGCACATCAGGTCGGTGTTCTCACCGCCCTGGGCACGCTCCCAATGGATGGGGCGTGAGGGGTCAACAGAGCGAATCCAGTCGCGCGCAGCAGTGAAGTTGGGGCCGTCGCAGGTCTCGTTTCCCAGCGACCAAATGATAATGCTCGGATGGTTGAACTGCACGCTCACGTTGTGCTGGTTGCGCTCCAGGATAGGCTTGGCGAACATGGGCTTGTAGGTCGGGGCCGTGTTGGGGTCATAATGGAAACCATGTCCCTCCTGATTGGCCTCGGCAATGACATACAGGCCGTACTCGTCACACAGGTCATACCACTGCGGATCATCGGAGTAGTGGCAGGTGCGCACCGCATTGATGTTCATGCGCTTCATCTCCTTGATGTCGGCAATCATGCGCTCACGCGACACAACATAGCCGCCGTCGGGGTCCATCTCGTGACGGTTGGCTCCCTTGATGTAGATGGCCTTGCCGTTGACCAGCAGTTGGCCGTTCTTGATCTCCACACGGCGAAAACCGATTCTTTGGACAATGGTCTCTCCCTTGGCTTTCTTGTCGGCGGGAACCATCGTTGCAACCAGGATGTAGAGATAGGGCGTCTCGGCTGTCCATTGCTGGGCACCGGATACGGTCCAGCGGTTCTCGCCGACGGGGGTCATGGCGACCTCATTGCCCCGGGCGTCGAGCAGGTGGTAGTTCAACGTGCCTTTGCCCGTAATGGTAGGGTTGACCATTAGGATGCCGTCACGCATGTCGTCGGTGAGTGTCGCTGTCACACGCAGGTCATCGATGTGGTAGTTCTTATCGCGGCAGTAGAGGAAACTCGACCGTGCCACGCCCGACAGGCGCCAGAAGTCCTGGTCCTCGCTGTAGGTGCCGTCACACCAGCGCATCACTTGGAACGCCAACAGGTTATCACCCTCTTTCAGGTATGGTGTGATGTCAAACTCGGCTGCCGTTTTGCTGTCCTCGGCATAGCCAGCGAACTGGCCGTTGACCCACAGGCTGATGTTGCTGGTCACGCTCCCGAAGTGGGCGATGACCTGTTTGCCCTTCCAGTCGGCGGGCAGGGTAATATGGCGGCGGTAAGTGCCTACATGGTTGTCCTGGACAGGCACACGGGGCGGGTCATTCTTCCAATTGTCGCGCCACGGGAAACCGATATTGACATACACCGGGTCGCCGTAGCCGTTCAATTCCCACATCCCGGGCACGGGCATCGTTGCCCAGCCGCTATCATCCAGGTCAGTGCGATAGAAGTCGGTGGGACGCTCGTCCAGGTTGGCGACCCAGTGGAACTTCCAGTCACCGTCAAGCGACAGGTAACGTCCCGACTGTGCAAGCTGTCGGAACAACGCATCGCCCTCGATATTGAAGGCAAAGAATGACGTGTGAACTGGCAAGCGGTTGATTTCGTTCACTTGCAGGTCCATCCATGGTTCCCCAGCGGGTTGGGCTAAAGCACCCAATGCCATTATCAGGCAGATTATAGTGAGAATTGAAGACTTCATAGTTTGTGATTTGTAGGGCCTCGTCTTGGCGTGGCCGGGTTAATGTGAGTTGCGCAGATATTCCTCGGCACGGGCGAGGTCCTCGGGCGTGTCGATGCCGATAGTCGCCGTGGTAGTGATGCCCGTCTTGATGGTGTAGCCGTTTTCGAGCCAGCGCAGCTGCTCCAGCGACTCGGCGAGTTCAAGGGGTGATTGTGGCAACCGCGTGATGGCTTCGAGCACTGCGGCGCGGTAGGCATACATGCCCACATGAGTGTAATACTGTGTGGTGGATGGCCACTCGTCACGTTCCTTGCCTCGCACAAAGGGAATCACTGAGCGCGAGAAATAGCGGGCTCGCATCTGACTGTCTAGCACCACCTTGGGGCTGTTAGGGTTCTCCAGCTCGCTGTAGGGGCGGCTGGCATCAAACGGGCGCACCAGTGTGGCAATGTCGGTCCCCTCATCGTCAAAGCAGGCCATGATGGCGCGAAGTTGGTCGGGCTGGATGAATGGCTCGTCACCCTGGATGTTGATAATGACATCCTCGTGGCCGCCGTTCTTCAGGTAGGCCTCTTGGCAACGGTCGGTGCCGCTACGGTGTACAGTACTCGTCATAATAGCCTTACCGCCAAATGCCGCTACTGCGGCCATTATGCGGTCGTCATCGGTAGCAACTACCACACGGTCCAACACTAGGCTCACCTGGCGGTAAACCCGTTCAATCATAGTCATGCCGCCCAGCATGGCCAGCGGCTTGCCGGGGAACCTCGTTGAGGCATACCTCGCCGGAATAATCCCGATAAATGTCAATTCCTTATCCATCATTTGGTTAAAAGGCAACTAGAACAACAATGACAACATCAATTGTATTGTTTGAATTGATAATTAATTAGCAAGTTATGCTTGTTGTTTTTTCGTTTATTAATAGCCCCAGTTCTCGCCTATGAGGATAACGGTGTGCCGATGGGCTGGGAAACTGTTTCGGGTGAAGTGGACGTAGTTGCAGATGCACTGCGGGCTATTGCAGTTGTGGCACACGCCGTCTAGGCGGCAAGGCGTGTCACAGCCCAGTCGCGCGGTGTTAATGGGCGCGGCGGTGTTACGGGCACGAGCAAGGGCGGCCTCGATGGTGGGAGCGACCTTGTTCATGCCTATCACGTGGATTACGTTGTGAGGTCCCCAGGTGATGGCGGCGACGCGGTTGCCACGGCCGTCAATGTTGACGATGATACCATCCTGGGTGATGGCATTGGCGCTGGTGAGGAAGTAGTCCACATCCATCGCGTCGAGGTAGCATTGGCGCTTTTGTTCGGGTGTCTCGGCCTTGTCGCGGTCGATGACCTTGTAGTTGCTGCTGTTGATGAGCTCATGGGTCAACCCCATCTCGCGGATGGTCTGTGAACCGCCCCATGTGATGCTGCTGCCAGCGGGGATGAGTGACTTGACGAGGTCAATGGCCTCGGCAGCGGTGGCGCAGTAGTGAGCGTTGAAATGGCGGCGCTCCAGGTGCTTGATGATGCGCCCGGCCAAGAGTTCGTTATGAATATCAGTAGGTGTCATATTTATTTAAGTTTTTAGTCCTTAGTTTTATTTCTTGGGAGTTTATGTTGGGAGAAACTGGAGAACGTCAATGAGTTTGAGAGAGCCCCAGATGATAGCGGCATAGCGCAGTAGTTTGCCGATGGTCATCGTGATGAGCACAATCCACACATTGGAGCGCACATACCCCAGTGCAACGCTAATGGCGGTACCTAGCATGGGAATGAAAGCAAAGAAACCCATCCAAGCGCCACGGTTTTTCATGAAGTTGAGAGCGCGGTTGAGTTTTTCCTCACTCACGCGGGCATATTTCTCTATCCACTCGATTTTCCCCAAGTGCCCGATATAGTAGCACGTCATACCGCCACTCACGTTGCCCGCCAGCGCGACAAACAAGCTGGTAAGGGGATTCATGTGAAGCGCGCCCACGCATGCTACCACCAGTGCCTCGCTGCTGAACGGGACGATGCTGCCGGCGAGGAACGACCCCAGGAACAGGCCCAGGTAACCCCATTGGGTAAAGAATTGTATGAGGGAATCGAGCATGGTGGTTTAGTTAAGCGGATTGCCTGTGCGGTGGTTTTGCCACGGCCATCAGCATTATTTAAACAACTGTTGGGTGAATATCACCAGGTAGTCGCGCCAGTTAGCCCACTCGTGGCCCGCTGTGGACTCGTGGTAGGTGTAACGCATGCGGTTCTTGTCCAGCATTTCCCTGAATTGGGCATTGTCCTTATAAAGGAAATCGTCCTTACCGATGCCTATCCAGTACAGTTTGGGTCGTTGCTTGAACTGGTTGATAAGTTTGGCCTCAAGGTCATTATAAATCTTGCTCTTGCCCTGGTCCATGCGGTTGATGGCGGCCGAGAACAGTCCCACATAGGCGAAATCGTCAGGCTGATTAGCGCTGATGTAGAGCGAGTGGTAGCCACCCATCGACAGGCCGGCGATGGCGCGGTAGCGCTTATTGGCTCGGGTGCGGTAATTGTTGTCTACCCATGTGACAATGTCATTGAAACTTTGCTCAAATGTGCCCTCCATCCACTGCTTGTGGGCAAAAGTGGGCTGCTCATTGTTGTTCGGGTTTATTCCGGGAGCGGCAGGTGTGTCGGTGTGGCCATTGGGCATAACCACAATCATGGGAACAGCATTCCCGTTGGCGATGAGGTTGTCAAACACTTGGGCTGCACGACCCTGTTCCAGCCACACTGTTTCGTCACCACCTGTGCCATGCAACAGATAGAGCACAGGATAGCGTTGGTGACCCTGCTCATAGCCGGGTGGCAGATAGATCATCATTCGGCGCTTAGCACCCAGGGTGGGGGAGTCATACCACACTGCCTGCACATCGCCATGAGGCACGTCATGCACGGCCATAGGGCAGTCGCCGTTGGGGTCGAGTACGAACGTGTTCATCACGTTCTTGACGTCGCGCAACACGAGGGCATTATCATTATCTAGCACCTTCATGCCGTCGATGATGTAGTGGTACATGTAAAGGTCGGGCTCCAAGCCTTGCAACTTGAGTTGCCACATGCCGTCGCCCTGGCGCTGCATGAGCGTGTCGCAGCGCGTGTCAATAATCAGCCGCACCGTGTCGGCACTCGGGGCTTTGACTTTAAACGTCACTGACCCGTTCTTGCCGATAACCGGCGAACTGGTGGGAGGAGCAAAAAAGTTCTGCTGGGCGTTTATCGCCATCGCCCAAAGGATGGCAAGCAATAAGATGATCTGTTTCATAGCTGAAAAAACTTTTTTGCAAATATACAAACAGTTGACCGCTCAACAAAAAAGTAGGGCAACATTTTTCTCATGATGTTCACGCCCAGCTAGCAAGCATAGTTAACAACACCCCCGCCGCCCCACCTCCATCCATCCCACATTATTAATAATAAACTGCTCATGATGCCAGGGGACAATGCTCGTCAGAAATCAAGTGCCGGGTATTAAAAACGGGTCGCTTACGGGCCTGAAAAACGCCTCGTTTTCACGCTATAGAATCATTTCATACATTAATCTAGGGCTTTCATCCAATATGGTTTAAAATGTTTGGCGACAGCCTTTTCCCCATCATAACTTTGCATCAACAAAGCAATTAAAAACTCTAAAAATCCAAAAGTTATGAACTACAAAACTACTAACTTGGGTCAGACCCAGAACGAGAACAACAAGAGAAATCAACAGTGTGTAATGGGACGTTCAATGATCCGCATTCTAATGGCTGCAATCCTGCTTGCGGTAGCCATGCCCGCCACAGCTCAGGTGCGCCTGGGATTTAAAGCTGGTACTACCGTTGATGAGATGCGTCTCAGTCGTGACGTGGCCAACCGCGACAACAGCTTGGGCTACACCGGAGGCCTTACCCTCGATTTCAAAGTGCCCTTCATCGGCCTCGGTGTTGAGGTTGGCGCCATGTATTCTCACCGTAACAGCCACCTTGCTGACGACGACCAGGTTTACAAACGTCATTACATTGACATCCCGGTTCACGTGAACTATCGCCTTGAGGTGCCCGTTGCCGCTAAGATCCTGGTCCCCTATGCCTTCTCTGGCCCTAACTTCTCGCTGCTTTTCAAGGAAGATGAGGCAAGCACCATGGAGAACAGCAAGACCACTATGTCTTGGGACATCGGTGCTGGCGTGGAGCTCTTTAGCCACTTACGCGTGTCAGCCTCTTATGGAATCGGCCTCACCAAGTCGCTGGAAATGGTCAACGAGGATGCTACCAAGTCGGGCAGCAAGGATAACTGCTGGACCGTTAGCGCCACCTACCTTTTCTAAGACGAAGCCCTCATAATTAATAATACTTCCCCCCTCTGGAAGCGTTCGACATCAACCCGAACCTTCCAGGTTTTTTTCTATCTATAGAGCAAAAAACTTGCTGAAACTCAGACTGCAACAGTAGCCTAGGCAGTGCGATATAATAACAATTACTTGTCGCCGTAATGGCCTTTTAGAGAGACAACAAAGACGGTAATGACGTCTTCCTCGATTCTATAGATTAACCGTGAGCTCTTGTTGATTCTTCGGCTCCAATACCCTTCAAGGTCGCCCTTTAGCTGTTCGACTTTGCCTGTGCCCGTTGTAGGGTGCTCATATAGTTCCTCAAACAGGGCGGCAATCTTCAGCAGCGTTTTCTTCTGACCCGATTTGCGCCACTCGTCAAGATGGCGTTCGGCCTCGGGCATAAGAATCAGTTTGTATCTCATACGCCCAACCGCTCGCGGATTTCATCCATGGTGTAAGCCTTACCTTGTCCCTCATTCATCTCTTGGATGCCGCGGCGGACAGATTCCATATTTTCAGCATTTTCAAACCATTTGTCACCCGAGGGAGAGGGATTCTCATGCACTTCAACTGAGATACTGTTGGCTTTTGCAATCAATATCTGCTCGATGTAAGCTTTCAAGCTGCGGCCTTGGGCCACCGCCATGAGCGAAAGCTTTTGCAACACCTCCACGGGAAGATCAATGTTTTTTCGCTTAATTGTCGTATCCATATTGTCGTTATCTTTTTATTTACTGCTGCAAAGGTATATAATATATTTTATATACACAATATATCTATGCAAATTTCAAGCCACTTGATTACCGTGTACCCAAGCCGACCTCTAAAAGAACAACTGAATAATCTGATTTTTCTGATTGGCATCCGCAAATACTTTTCTGTCGGCTAATTATACGAATTAAATGGGTTCATACAAAGACGATATGTCATCATACCATCGTAAATCAATGCAGTAACAATTACACATTTTGTTTACCACCAACAACTAAAATGCTTAGCGTCTTTGCGCCTTTGCGTGGTGCCAAACTGCTGAATAATTACGATAGGTGAATGTGGTACAGCAGGGGGCGTGGGGATTAGACTGGTTGTTTCTGACGGGGAGTATAGAGCAAAAAAAATCCCCGACTCTCGCCGCGGATCCATGAAAAAAATCTAATTAACCTCTAATACCATTAACATAAACCTTAAAACTAAATCTTAACCTATGTAATTTAACCAAAAAATCCCGTGCCTCCCGGCACCAATTTTAGGTCTTGATGAAAAACCGAGTGCAAAGGTACAACGAAAGATGTTATAAAACATAATTTTTGAACAAGAAAAATCATTTCGTTAGCATTATTTAACATTTGTGGACATATTTAAGGAATAATCGTGACAAAAGCAAAGGTGTGCTAGACACGGATTCCAGCACACCTTCATGTTCAGTTAATGGTATGATTACTTGTTGTAGAGCAACAGGTATTGATAGGGCTGCAGTGTGATTTTTGCGCCCAGGTTAACCTCATTGCCGGTTACCAAGTCGGTGACAGTCTTGTCGGCCCACATCCTGGGCACATCAATGTTTTCGGCCTGGTCGCGCACGTTAACTAACACGAGCACATTGTCGTTGTTGAGCACGCGCTCAATGCACAGGATGTTGTTCCCGTCGTCGTCAAAGGCGCGTATCGTGCCGCTGGAGCGCAGGGCAGGATGCTCGTTATAGATGGAAATGAGTTTCTTGTATTCCTCACGCAGCTTGGGGTTGGCATTCCAGTTCACAGGAACATAGTGGAAGAAATTGATGGGTTCTGGGTAGCCCACTTCCTGAGAGCCGTAGATGAGCATGCCGCCATGGAGCATGGTGGTAGCGACAAATGCTGCCATCGAGGCACGTTCGCCGCCATAGAGTTTGACGGGGCTTTCCTTGTTGGCCTCGTCGTGATTGGTGGTGAAGCGCAATTTGAACTTGCCCCTATCCAGGTCCTTATATTCGTTTTCGTCGGCTTGAATCAGCTTGTTCACCCGAGCGTCACCTTTCATCACATCGGCGATAGCACGCATGAACTCCCAAGCGTAGTTCAAGTCAAATCCAGCCCCGAGAGTCTCGGGTTTGGCACCCTCGGCAAGCATGATTAGGCGGCGGGGCTTGGCCGATTCGCGCAGGGTAGAGATGGCTTCGGACCAGAAATCAACGGGCACTTCATCGGCCACGTCACAGCGGAAACCGTCAACTCCCACGCTGTCAACCCAGAATCGCATCGCGTCGATCATGGCTGCACGCATGTCCTTGTTATCATAGTTCAAGTCGGCCACGTCGGTCCAATCGGTTCCTGGCGGATAAATGATGCTACCCGTCGAATCCTTTGTGTACCAGTCGGGATGTTGGGTGACCCACACGTTATCCCATGCTGTGTGGTTAGCTACCCAGTCAAGAATCAAACCCATGCCGCGCTCGTGGCATGACTCGACTAGAGCGCGCAGGTCATCGACAGTGCCAAACTCGGGCGCTACTGCCTTGTAGTCGCGTACCGAGTAGGGAGAGTTTTTGGTCTTTTCCAAACCAATGGGGTAGATGGGCATGATCCACAGCATGTTCACGCCCAGGTCCTCGATGGAGTCCAAGCGCGCCAAAACGGCCTGGAGCGAGTTGGAAGGAGCGAACACACGCGGATTAACCTGATAGAGTACCACATCGGCCACTTCAGGCACCATGAAATTGTCACTTACCGGGACGGCATTGTTGCTGGAACCGGGCTTGCACCCGATGAAGCTTACTGCGACAACCAATGTCAGCAGCAATGTGAATAAATACTTTTTCATCTTGCTATATGTTTTAGTTTTGTGTTATTGATTCTATTTGTTCAATCCTTGCTTGAACGACTCAAACTGCTCGTCGCTTACTTCTATAATCGTGAGCGTGATGTCGTTGTTATCGTTCTTGCCGATGGCAAATACCAACACGTGGTCATCGACCGTGTAGCCGGTTTCCACCATCTGGGTATCATTGTTTAACCGCCAGGGCATGGCCATGCGGGCATTGCTGCCCTTGAGGGCGTTCTTGATGGCGATCTTAGCCATCTCCACGTCCTTAACGGCAGTTGAGAACATGGTGGTACCTGTGCCGTTGTCGACGGTTTGGGTAAAGTCATATTTTTCACTCAGCCACAGGGCAACGTCCTGGTAGTGGTAATGGCTCTCGGCGGCTTTAGCGGCTTTTTTCTCTTTTTCTTGGGTTTGTTTGCGCTCTTTCAGGCGGTCCAAGCGTGCTTGTTCCTGCTCGGCTTTGGCCTGCTCGCGTTGCAGTCGTTTTTCTTCTTTCTTGAGGCGCTCCTCTTCTTGTTTCTTCCTCTTTTCCTCGGCTTTACGCTGTTTCTCGGCTTCTCTCAGTTTTTGCGCCTCGGCACGCTTTAGCTCTTGTTCGCGTTTTTTTGCGGCCCGTTCCTCGCGCTTTTTCTCCTGCTCGAGTTGGCGAATCTCGCGACGTTTGTGTCGATCGGTCACAGCTGCTTGGCGCGGCTCGACGGTTTCGTCGCCATTTCCATCTTCACCATCATCGATAATGGTGTCGTTTTCAGTCTCGATTTCAGGAATTTGCTTGCGTGCTCGTTTGCTGCTGCGCTTCACGGGTTTGCTGGCCTCAGGGGAGTCCTCTTTGACTTGTGCCTTTTTGCCTTTGCTTCCAAGTGACTTGTAGTAACTGGCAGTTTCGGTCACACTCACGTAGTAAACGCCGTCTTCAACGGCTTTGCGCCCCACCGAGAAACGGAATTTGTTCTTCTCGTAGCGGAATTCTTTCCAGTAGTTGTTTGAGGAGAAGTGCCAGTCGCCCACGGCCTTGATATCGTCATAGCTCGCCATGAGGCGGTCAATGATGTCTTTGGCCTTTTTGGTGCTGAAGCCCGGTGGAGTGTTCAGGAAGTAGGTTACTTCGCCTTTGCGCCGTTGCTGGTCCATGTCAGCGGCACTGGGGACGTAATAGTACTCAAAGTCATTGCGATTTACAAATACATCGCTCACTACTTCGTCAAGATACCATTCATAGTTATCGGCTTGTTCCTGGGCTGGGGCCGTCAGAAAAATACAAGCCAGCACACACAATAGTATTTGTCTCTTTATTGTCATCGGCTCAATTATTCGTTTGTCAATCATGACCTGGGCATGGCTCGGTATATCATCTGTTATCGGTGACTTTCCTCGCAGCATGCGTGTGTGAAATCATTACTGACGAACGTTTTCAACCTGCAAATATATCTTATTATCCTCAAAATAGCAAATTTTACCCGACTTTTCGTGTAAAAATGAAGATTAGGTATAGGGCTTATAAGACAGATAAGACTTATAGGGCGTATAAGGGTTATGGGGTGATGATTTGGCGATTTTTTTTAAAAGTGGGACATTGAAGGGCAATTTATTTTGAGATTTATGAGAATAATGCTTAACTTTGTAGGTTGAAGAGACATGAACAAAAATCTGAGGGGCTGATGCGCTTCTCACAAATCTTTAAATCATTATGATAGAGAACGAAAACATACCCATTCCAGTGGAGTTTCAGGACATCTGCCCGATTCCTGATAAAGATTTCCAAACCGCGATGACCATCCTGGTGCAGGAGCCTGGTTTCCAAAACATTGTGGCGATGGCTTTGCCCAACTACAAGTACTCGGAATTCAAGCACGTGTTGTTGAGCATCAACTCCAAGCATGAGTTCCAGGTCAAGGTGATGAAGCCCTTTATCGAGGGATTGATGGCCAAGACCGGCACGACGCTTACCACGAGCGGTAATGAGAACCTGGATAAGGAATTGCCCTACACATTTATTACCAACCACCGCGATATCGTGCTGGACTCGGCCCAGCTGAGCTACTTGCTGATCAAGGGCGGCCGTGACGCGTGCGAAATCGCTATCGGCAACAATCTGCTCATCTATGACTGGATCACCAAGCTGGTGCGCATGAACAAGAGCTTTATCGTGAAGCGTAACCTGGGTCGCATCCAGACGTTGACAGCCGCTGTGCAGCTATCAGGCTACATGCACTTTGCCGTGCAGCAGAAACATGCCTCGCTGTGGATTGCCCAGCGTGAGGGCCGCTGCAAGGACAGCAACGACCGCACCCAGGAGAGTCTGGTCAAGATGCTCGCCTATGGCAACCGCGACAAGTCGTTCATCGAGAGCCTCAAGGAGCTGAACATCGCGCCCATCTCGATCAGCTATGAGTATGACCCCAACGACTACTTGAAGGCCAAGGAGTTCCTGTGCAAGAGCAAGAATCCCAACTGGCGCAAATCGCCCGAGGACGACCTGATTAGCATGAAGACGGGTATCATCGGCCACAAGGGTGAGGTTCATTATGCCTTCACGCCTTGCATTAACGAGGAGTTGGACAAGATTCCCGAGGGTCTGGACAAGTTCCTGGAGGTGGACCGCGTGTGCGCCATCATCGACCACGCCATCCATCAGAACTATAAGATCTACAAGAACAACTACATCGCCCACGATATCTTGTTTGACGACAAGCAGTTTGCCGACAAGTACACCCAGGAGGAACGTGAGGCGTTCGAGCAGTATCTGTCGAGTCAGATTGACAAGACCGAGGGCATGAAGTTGAGCGAGGCGGACCGTTTCTACATGTACAACAAGATGTTGCAGATGTATAGCAACCCGCTCTCCAACTACCTCGAGGCCACGAAGTGATTTTTAGGCTTTAGGCTTTAGCTTTTAGGTTTTAGACCCTAGGCTTTAGGGGGTATCCACACCCCTTCATCAGTAAAAAACCTACCACCTAATGCCTAACGCCTAAAGCCTACCACCTAACGCCTACCACCTAACGCCTAGAATTATGAAGATTCACTGGTTAGGATTAATCATCGTGGCGGTGCTGTGCATCGCCATGGATGTTTATATCAGCCGTCGGCTGAACCGTAATGGCTACCGTTGGGCGGCGCGTTTTAACGCGCTGCTAGGCTTGCTGGCTGTCGGGTTGGTCATTGGCGTGAGCGTGATGCCCCTGTCGAGTGCCGCTATGTCTAATGGCGCTTTTGTTACTGGGCAGTATATGCTTTACACCTTTTTTGCGCTGCTGGCCCCCAAGGCGCTTGGCATGATGCTGCATGGCCTCGGACGGCTCCTGCGTCAGCGGTGGCTGACGGTGTGCGCCTTTATCCTGGCAGCGCTGGTGTTCGTCGTGATGTGGTGGGGCGCTGTGGTCACGCCGCGTACGCTCGAAGTTCAGGAGGTGGAATTGGCTTTTGACCGCCTGCCCGACGAGTTTGACGGCTACCGCATCGTGCAATGGAGTGATGCCCACCTGGGCACCTACAATGGGCGCACTCCCATCGTGGAGCGGTGGGTCGAGACCATCAATGGCTTGCACCCCGACATGATTTGCTTCACGGGCGACCTGGTGAGCCGTAAGACTGATGAGGCAGAGCCCTATCGGGCCATCTTGTCGCGGCTGCATGCGCCTGACGGCGTTTTCTCGGTGCTGGGCAACCACGACTATGACAACTACGTCAAGTGGGACGATGAGAAGGCAAAACTTGCCGACCGCAAAGCCCTATGCGACATGCAGCGCGACATGGGTTGGAAGCTGCTCAACGACGACTATGCCCTCATCAAGCGCGGTGACAGCCAACTGGTGCTCATCGGTAACGAGAACTTCGGTGACCGCCCTGGAGAGAAACGCGGCAGCTTGCCCAAAGCCTATAGTGGCCTATTTGGCAGCAATTTCAAGATCCAGTTGCAGCACAACCCCTATGCTTGGCGAGCTAATACCCTTACTAACAGCAATATCGACTTGATGTTGGCGGGCCATACCCATGCCTGGCAGCTGATGCTCAAACTGGGCAACTGGCGCTGGTCGCCTGCGTCCATGCATTACCCCGAGTGGGGTGGGGCATACCATGAGGGCGACCGCTGGCTGTATGTCAACATCGGCACCGGCATGGTGGGTCCCCCAATGCGCATTGGGGCGACTCCCGAAATCACTGTCATTACACTTAGGAAGAGTCGCTAGTCCTTTGTTCTTAGTATTTAGTATAATTCGTGTAATTCGTAGTTAAAAAATGGCAACTCAATTATCCACGCTCATATCCCAAGAGTTAAATATCCCCATCAATCAGGTGGCTGGCACGGTCAATCTGCTCGATGACGGTGCGACCATCCCGTTCATCAGCCGTTACCGCAAGGAAGCGACCGGCAACCTCGACGAACTCTCCATCCAGTCCATCGACCAGCGGTTGCGTTACTACCGCGAGCTGGAGAAACGTCGCGCCACCATCCTCAAGACCATCGAGGCGCAGGATAAACTCACCCCCGAGCTGGCCGCTCGCATCAATAACTGCTGGGATGCCACCACACTCGAGGATATCTACCTCCCATATAAGCCTAAGCGCAAGACGCGCGCCGAGGCGGCCCGTCAGCTGGGATTGGAACCGCTGGCCAAGATCATCATGGCACAGCGCGGCGGCAACATTGAGGAGCGGGCGCGCCAGTTTGTTGACGGCGACAAGGTATCTGACACCGATGCCGCCATTGCCGGCGCTCAGGACATCATTGCCGAGTGGGTGAGTGAGAATGAGGCGGTGCGTGGCGCCGTCAGGCGTGGTTTCAAGTATGACGCGCGCCTGGTGTCCCACTATGTCAAGGGCAAAGAGATTGAGGGCCGCAACTATGAGAATTACTACGAGTACTCCATGCCGTTGAAGCGCGTGTCCAGCCACCAGCTGTTGGCTATCCGCCGTGGCGAGAAAGAGGGCTTTCTCAAGGTGGGCATTGAAATCAATGATGACCGCACGCTCGACAATATCGCGCGCATCGTCGTCAAAGGCAACGGCGAGGCTTCGCAACTGGTCGAGGAGGCCGCCGAGGACAGCTTTAAGAGACTCGTGAAGCCATCGATTGAGACCGAATTTGCTGCAGCAGCCAAGGAGAAAGCCGATGACGAGGCCATTGAGACCTTTGCTCAGAACGTGCGACAGCTATTGTTCGCGCCGCCATTGGGCCACAAGCGTGTGCTGGCCGTTGACCCAGGTTTCCGCACGGGTTGCAAGGTGGTTTGCTTGGATGAGCAAGGCAACCTGCTGCACAACGACGTGATTTACCCCACGGCACCCCATAACGACATCGCTGGGGCGACGAAAAAGATACAGACACTCACCGAGGCCTATAAGATCGACGCCATTGCTTTGGGCAACGGCACCGCTAGCCGCGAGACCGAGCGCTTCCTGAAAAAGATTCGCTATCGCCGCAACATCGACGTGTTTGTTGTGAGCGAGAACGGCGCGTCGATTTACAGTGCGAGCAAAATCGCCCGTGACGAGTTCCCCGACAAGGACGTGACCGTGCGCGGCGCTGTCTCCATTGGCCGACGCCTGCTTGACCCGCTTGCCGAACTGGTGAAGATTGACCCCAAGTCTATCGGTGTGGGGCAGTATCAGCATGACGTGGACCAAACGCGCTTGAAAGAGGCGCTGGATTTCACCGTGCAGAGTTGCGTGAATAGCGTTGGCGTGAATGTGAACACGGCCTCCAAGGAGTTGCTCACCTATATTGCAGGCCTTGGCCCAACCTTGGCCCAGAATATTGTCGATTATCGTGCCGCCAATGGTCATTTTACCTCGCGCCAGCAGTTGCTCAAGGTGCCCAAATTGGGACCGAAAACTTTTGAGCAGGCAGCAGGCTTCTTGCGTGTTCCCGAGAGCGACAATCCGCTGGATAACAGTGCTGTCCACCCCGAGCGTTATGCCCTGGTGGAGCAGATGGCACGAGACTGCGGCTGCAGCATCGCCGACTTGATTCGTGACAAGGCGCAACGCGACAAGATTGACCCAAAACGCTACCTGTCTGACGACGTGGGCGAGCCTACCCTGCGCGACATTATGAGTGAGCTAGAGAAACCTGGACGTGACCCGCGCTCGACGGTCCAAGTCTGGGAATTTGACGAGAACGTCAACGACATCAAGGACCTGCGCGAGGGCATGGAACTGAACGGCATTGTCACTAACGTGACCCAGTTTGGTGCTTTCGTTGACCTGGGTATCCACAAGGACGGCCTCGTCCACGTGTCGCAGATGCCTCAGCGCGGCCTACCTCCCGCCCGTCAGGTTCACGTCCACCAGCACGTGCGTGTCGTTGTCACCAGCATTGACCACGACCGTGGCCGCATCGCCCTCTCCATGAAGGGCATCGCCCAACCCAAGTAATTTTTAAATTAAAAAAATGAGATATGGAACCGAGAGAGAAGGAACAAATGGAGGTGAGCACGGGCATGAAGGTGTGCCGCGTGATTGGAATTGTGCTGGTGGTAGCAGCCATTGGCTACATCATCTGGAAGGGTGATTACGACCATAAGGGTCTCGTGGGCTATGTGGACGATTTCATGGTGTTTATGGCGGCATTCACGTTTGCTCACGGCAGTTTCCAAAAGCCTGAGCGTCGCTACATCCGTCGTCAGTTTTACATGCTGTCGTCATTGTTTGCCTTGCTCGCCTTGTGCTGGGTCATCATGCTCGCTTTCATCAAATAGCGGCGGAGGGGACGATCGTAGAAACGCCAGCATAGCCACGCCAGCATGATACATGCCACGGGCAGTATCATGGCGACGGGCCACACATCGCTCATTTTGGAGATAGGCACAAGGTTGCCATCGAAGCCAATGTGGGCATAGAACAGGTACATCAACGGATAATGCACGGCATAGAGCGGATAACTCAATTCGCCCAAGTTATGGCTCACGTGCCTTGTCAAGGTGCTTACCGATAGCTGAGAAGCGCCCAGCCAAACCAGGCAGGGGAACACCGCGATGACGCAGATGGCATCGTAAAGGCCATTCTGCCAGGGCTGAAGGTCGCTGAACGCGAGCGGCAGGCATCCCACGAGGAAGATGAGTAAACCGCAAATCCAAAAGACGCCACGCACTCTTTTCACTGGCCGGAACACCCGCGCCATGAGCATGCCTATCGTGTAGGGGAACAGCATCCTTACCAGACCTGTCCACAACCCATAATCGACCATAGACCACCCCACGCCTAAGAAGCCGTCATGCACAGCAATATAGGTGAGACACGACCCTGAAATGATAGCCAGCAGGGCCAGCCATCGTGTGGGTAGGCGGCGCAGCAACAACGCATACAGGATATTGCCGATATACTCAAAAAACAACGACCACGACGGGCCATTCAGCGGGAACATCTCGCCATTGCCGCGGACATCGGCTGCCGTGCCCGGATAAAGCGGCAACATGAACATCGACAACAGCATAGCCACCATGACCCACCCTGTGGAGACGTGGGTGCCGTCCCATCGCACACTGCCCTGAACAATGAAGCAGATGGCCCCAAAAATGGCACCGATAACGACCATGGGGTGCAGACGAATGAGGCGGCGCTTGAAGAAGTGCCCTATCGTGAGCCCGTCTTTCCATCGGCTGTCATAGGCGTAACCAATGACAAAGCCCGAGAGCACAAAAAAGAAATCAACAGCCAAGTAGCCGTGAGGTAGAGGTGTCCAGTCAAAGCACTCGAAGACATGATAAACAATGACCATGAGGGCAGCAACACCGCGCAGCCCGTCAAGAATATCATAATGAGGCTTGGATGGAAATTGCTGCATGGTTCTAAATCACGTCACACGGGGACGACAAGCATGGGGGTGTCGGTCTGGAACAGGACGCGATGGGCGATGCTGGGATTGAACAGGCGGGAGAAGATGCTGGACTTCTTGTTAGGAACAGCAATAAGCTGGACGTTGTCTTCCTTGGCGAACTGAGCGAAACTCTCGATGAATGTCTTGGCGGCGATGCGCTTGGTTTTGAAGTTGCACTCGGGATAATGCTCGCGGCAGTACTGTAACAGTTGCTGCAACGACTGGTCAACAAGCTTGCGGTCCTTTTTCTCCACCACGGGGATGATGGTGACATCCACGCCACGCATGTTGAACAGGCGCGCGAAGCGGTCAAAGGACAACAGGTCCTGTTGAATCAGGTTAGAGAAAAACGCCACGTGGGTGATGTCGGTCAGGCCAACGTCGGGCATGCCGATGGGTACAGTGAAAATGGGGAATTTGCAGGCGTCCATCACCTCGCCAGCCACGCTGCCGATGAGGTTCTGACGGCGTCGGTTGGTGCCGCTGGTGCCCATCACGATGAGCGACACGTCATACTTTTGGGCATAGTGAAGGATTTGTTCCTCGGGGATGCCCTCGGTCACCTTGCTCTCGATTTTCACCTTGGGCAACTCTCCAGCGGCGATTTTGTCCTTGAGCATCTGCACGAAATCGGCCATGCACTGCTTGGCATTTTTCTTGATGTCCTTTACCTCGTTCTCGGGGCTGTCATAGCGGTCGCTGCCAAAGGGCAACGACATCGTGTGGCGCTCGTTGATGTAGCTGTGTAACAACAAGACCTTGCCACGGTTGCGGCGGGCGTACTCCATGCCTAACCTGACGGATTTGAGCGAGTATTTGCCGAAATCCACCGGTAGCAGCACACAACGCTTGTCGCTTGTCGTGGACTCAGGCGACTCGATGATTTGCAACGCCTGGGGCAGGTCGCGCTCGCGGATGCGCACGCGCACACCGCTAGCCACCACCTTCTCGTCGAGGTTGACATTATGCAACACTACCTCAATTCCTTCTTCCTCGAGGGTGTTCTTTAGTTCAACCGCACGGTCAAACGTGTGGATGGCGACAGTAATCAGGCGGTTCGGGTCGTTGTTGTTCTTGTTGTCCATATCGTGGAGAGATAGATATTAGTGAGTGTATTATTGTTCGTTTTGATTCTCTAGGATACCGAGTGCCATATCAAGGATCTTAGGGTCGTCAAGCACGACAAGACCACCGTCAGGTCCCGGCTCCAGATGGAAGCCCATATTGGTTCCCAACTCATAGTTTGACCCGCCAAAATAGTTGCGCACCGACTGAACCGGCAGGTTGAGTTTGTCGGCGATAACGTGTATGGAGCCTTCAGGCAGACGATTCTTGATCCGCCTCAGTTCGTTAAAAGTGATGGTTTTTGACATTATAAAGTTGTATTTGATTGAATAATAAGCGATAATTAACCCCCAAAGATACAATAATCTTGCCAAAAAACAAAATTAATTCAACAAAAAACAAATTCCGACAAGATTAAAGGGTTTGACTTAAGGCTGTAGTTAAAAGTCCGATGATGGTGACGGCAAACGACGAAGCCATTACCACAGCATCAGGGCGGCCGTAATTGCCACTGGAGATATTGAAACGGCGCTGGAGCCATCGCATGAGGCACCACACGAGCCAGCCCGACAGGACACCAACGATGATACCTCCAAGGATGTCTCCCGGGTAATGTACCCCCAGATAAACACGGCTATAACATTGCAAAACAGCCCATGTGAACAAGGAAAATGTCACTGCCTTGTGGCGCATGACGAGGGCAATGAGCGTGGCGGCGGCAAAGGAGTTGGCCGCATGGCTCGACACAAAGCCAAATTTGCCTCCGCGGTAATTGTTGACGATGTGAATCATATTGTCGAGCGAGGGATCCTGTGATGGCCTGAGACGTTCGACCAAATGCTTGATCAGTCCAGATGAAATCTGGTCGGCAAGAACGAAGGCCAGCACCAGCATGGCCACTGTCAACAAGGCATGGCGGCGGTTCTGGTGAAGCAATATCCAGACAAAGGCCAGCACCAGCAGCACCGATGCCCATTTGGCGCTTATCAGCCACCAAAAGGCATCTTGGAAAGTGCCGTGCAGGCCATTGATGGCCAGCAACACCTCGGTGTCTATGTCATTCAGATAGTCAAGCATTTTTAGTCCTAAGCCCTTATTTTTTGACCTCTCTTTAACCTCTAACCTCTAAACTGCGAGCATTGCTCGCATAACCTAAATCACTTCCACGTCCTTGGCATTGATCCAAGCCTTGTGGCCTCCGGCAGTGGAGACTTGGAGCCACTTGCCGTTGGTCGTGTCGCTGATGGTATCAACAATCTCGACACGGGTGCCTTGCTGCAGGTCAAAGGCCTCCTCGCTTTTGGCACGCGGCTCGCGGGGTGCGGTACATAGCGTGACCTTCTCGGGCATGATAATGGCCCCATTACCGCTTGTCGCCTTGTGATAGACATGGAAAGCCGCCAAATTGGCCAGAATTGTAGCTACAATCATTAATGCACCGCCAAAGAAGCCTATTTTGCGCATCAGCACGTTATCCATGAACAGATAAACGGCCAAGCCTGCCAGGAACAGCAGGAACGTGACGATGGCGATGATGGCCCATGTGTTGCTCGACAGGCGGCTCACCGTCTGATCGATCCAGTTGCTGAACCACGAGTCGCCGGCATCGTCGGGCAACTGCATCTTGCCGCGCACAAACTCTAGGTTGAACCGTGCATCATTGTTCGAGGGGTCGAGCAGCAAGGCGCGTTCATAATATAGCACGGCATGAACGTTATCCTTGAGGCGGTAATAGGTATCGCCTATGTTGCAATACAGGCTTGACGAGATGCCCGTCTGCTCAGCCTCTTGCAGGTAGAGTTTCAGTGCCTCGTTATAGAGTTCCTGCTTGTAGGCTTGGTTGGCGCGGTCAATGTTGGCATTGGCAGCCGCCAGGGGCAGTGCCAGCGCGATGAATAGTATTGTGATGATGAATGGTTTCATGACTCTTATTATAGGCTTTAGGCGCTATATGAAGTTTTCTTGCGTTTTACACTTTCCAACTGGTCGATGACACTTGCGGCCTCGTCGAGCACAGCGTTCATGTCGCCCTGGGCGAGTTCCGGAGCATACTGCGCGAACTCACACTTGTCGATAAGGCTGATGGAGGCCTGTCGCAACTGTTCGTCGATGCCATATTGCTCCAGTTCGGCATTGATGTTGTCCTTGCTCAGCTCACTCACAGGAATCGACAACTTGTCGCTCATGTAGCCCCACAGGGCATTGAGCATTTCGGCATAGAACCCGTTGCGGTCTCCGCGTGAGGCAAAACCGCGGGCGGCTTTCAGGCGGCGCTGTGCCACCTTGCTGGCCCGTTTGGAGCGCATACGGCGCACGTCGGCGCGTTCTTTAAGCTGCTTGCGGTAATACAGCAATAACGCGGCGACAGCAATCAGGGGCAGCAGGAACCACAACCAGTAGGACCAGTGGCCCACGATGTAGCCGTGAGACTTTTTCAGCCCCAAGTCGCCGCTCTTGATGGGACGGATGTCCATGTTCTTCATGCGGTAGTGGTTGCTGGGCTGGCCCTCACCCTTGGCGACAGTCAGATGCCTTGCGGGGATGGTGATGGTCTCATATTTGCCCGCATCGGGGTCGAAATAGGAGAACTCACCGGCTGGAATATCAAAGTCACCTGCATATTGCGGAATAAACGAATAGCTGATAATGACCTTACCGCTCATGTCGCCACCGCCATCGTTGACTTGGGTATCGGTCTTGGGATCGTACACGTCAAACTGCTCGGGGAACTTCACCTCGGGAGCTTTGATGTACTTAATGTTGCCCGTGCCGCTGATGATATAACGGTAGGTGGCCGCGCTATAGGTCTTGAAGCCTGTTGCGGGTTGCAGGTCGGTGGTGACATTGAATTTGCCCACAGCGCCCGTGAACGAGGCAGGTTTAGGTTCGGGCAACGGCAGGATGTTGATAGTCGCCGAGTTGCTCTGCACCTTGAGGTCCTTTTCTACGGGATTGGAAATGGTGCCAAATATGCTCTTGAACGTGTCAAACTGCACCACGCTCACGTCATAGTTGCCTGATGTGATGGTGAGTTTGCCGCTTTGTTGCGGGTACAGGATGCACTTCTTGAGGATGGCGGTCATATAGCGCTCGCCGTTGAATGTTTCCACCTTGTTCAGACTCGGTTGTACGGGAATTTCCTCGATAAGGAAGCCGTCAAACGAGGGTTGGATGGTGGGCATGAACTGCGAAATCTGGTACTTGGTATAAAGCTTGATGGTGCATACCACAGCCTGTTGCTCATACACCCTAGGCTTAGACATCTCGATGCGCACAAACAGGTCCTTGCCACTAACGGCCTTGTCGGCGCTCTGGGTCATGGGATCGCTATAGGGCGTGGGAGCTCCAGGGGTGGTCTGTGTCTGATGGTTGGGCTGGCTGCCCGAGGGCAGGATTTCGATAGTAAACGGCTTGGTTGTAAGCCGATTGCCACCCGACACAACCGATGCGGCACCAATGTGGCATTTGCCCGTTGCGGTGGCCTTGTATATCATGGTGTACTCTTCGCTGGAACTGCTGCTCGACTTGCCATTGACCCATGACGAGCTATAGCTGTGAGACACGCTAGGGCCGTAAATGAGTTTAGCGCCGCTCACCTCGGGAGGCGTGAAATTGCTGCCCTCACCGTTCTTGAGCACAAAGGTGACGTTGAATTTGTTGCCCTCGACCACCTGGCGCGGCGCCTCAACGGTGAACGAAGTCGCCTGAGCGGCCACTGCGGTAAGGAGCAGAATTGCTATGTAAATGATTCGTTTCATTGAAATCTTCCTAAAAGCCTAAAGCCTAAAACCTATAACCTAAAGCCTAAACTACCACTTCTTGTTGGTGCGCTGGCGCTCATAGCGCTGTTGCTGCGCCTGTTGCGCGTTGATGCGTTGTTGGGTGGCGCGTTCGCGGTCCTGCATTGCCTTGAGTACCTGCTCGGCATTCTGCTGGCTCATGCCGCTTTGTTGCTGTTGCTGTTTCTGTTGGTCTTGCTTCTGTTGATCTTGATTTTGCTGGTCCTTGTTCTGGTCTTTGTTTTGGTCCTGCTTATCTTGATCTTTGTTCTTGTCCTGATCTTTGTTTTTATCTTTGTTTTGGTCTTTATTGTCCTGATTTTGGTCCTTATTCTGGTCTTTGTTCTGATCCTTGTTGTCCTTGTTCTTGTCCTGCTGCTGTTTCTTGAGCTGGGCGAGGCGCAGGTTGTCACGGGCCTGGTCGTCATCGGGGTTGCAGCGCAGAGCGTGTTTATAGAATTCTACCGCCTTGCCGTAGTCCTGTTGGCCATAGGCGATATTGCCCAGGTCATAACATGCCTTGCCGCGCAGGCGCTTGTCTTGAGCGCTTTTGGCGAGGTTGGTAAGCAGTCCTTCGGCCTGTTTCATCGGGTTTTTATCATCGTCCTCCTTGGCGGTTGCGTTTCCTTGCCTCATGAGGGCTGTGGCGAGGTTGAATTGCGCTTTCTCGCTAGCAGGGTTGGCCTGCAGGGCCTTGCGGTACTCGACCTCGGCCTCGGCATAGCGTTTTTTCTCATACAACTTATTGCCGTTGCGCAGGGCTACTCGCTCCTTTTTGGTCATTTTTGGGGCTTTGCCCTGTGCCATGGCGGTCATGGGCATAGCGAGTGCCAAGATGGCGGCAAGCGTGATGGAGAGCGCTATTTTATTTGTTATCTTGAGTTTCATCTTTGCGGTTGAGAATGGAATTGTTTTCCTTGTCCTTGGTAAAGAAATTGTATCTCTTGAGCCACGGGTTTTTGCGCTCCAGCAAGAGCAACAGGCCTATCAGCAACAGCAGGGCGATGGTGGCAAATACGGGGAACTGCTCGTCATGCTGGGTATAGCTCACGGTGGCCAGGTCGCTCTTGGCGAGCTTGTCAAGCGTCTCTTGCAACGTTGATACGGCATCGTTGGCAGTGCCCGAGATATAGACGCCATTGCCGGCATCGGCGATCTGTTGGGCCATTTTCTCGTTGAGGTAGGTAGTCACGGGTTTGCCCTCGTCGTCGGTGAGATATCCGTCGGGAGTGGGAATCGGTGCGCCTGTTGTGGAACCGACACCGATGACATCGACCTGAACGCCTAGCTTAGCGGCATTCTTGGCGGCTGCGATGGCGTCGTCCTCAAAGTTCTCGCCGTCGGTGATGATAATCATCGCCTTTTGAGACTTCTTGCTCTGTGAGAAGCCGTTAAGGCCCAAATTGATGGCGGCACCGATAGCGGTACCTTGGGTCGGAGCCATGTTGGTGTTGATGCCGTTGAGGAACAGCTTGGCCGATGCGGCATCGCTGGTCATGGGCATCTGCATATAGGCATTACCGGCAAACACGATGAGACCCACCTTGTTGTTGTCCAAGCGGTCGATGAGTTTCTGCAAGATCATCTTGGCACGTTGCAAACGGCTCACGTCTTGGGGATTATCGGTGCTGGACGCATTCATCGAGTTGGACACGTCAACAGCGACCATCACCTCGATGCCATGCACATTGGTGGTCGTTTTGCTGGAACCGGCACGCGGGCGGGCAAGCACCACGATGACCATTGTGAGCAGCAGCAATTCGAGCGTGAGCCTGATCCACGGCTTGTATCTCGACACCTCGGGCATCAGCGGCTCGATGGAAGCGCGCTTGCCGTATCGCTCCAGACGCTTTGCGCGGTCGCGGCGGTTCCACAAGAACAGCAACACCAGTGCGGGTAGCAGCAGGAGCAGGTAGAAATATTGCGGATGAGCAAAATTGATCATAGTTCTTTAATCTCTAAACTCTAACCTTTAACCTCTAAACTTTTATCTGTGCGCAGCACGTCAAGGTATATGCCTCAGCAGGGTGTAATCCAGTAAGAGGCTCAGCAACAGCAAGCCCAGCAGCAACAGTGCCCAAGGCTCGTAATGGTCCTCGGTGTGGGTGAAGCGTTGCACGTCCATGTGGGTCTTTTCCAGCTGGTCGATTTCCTTAAATACGTTGTTCAGCACGCTACCCGAGGTGGCACGGAAGTATTTGCCGCCCGTGTTGGCGGCGATGTTCTTCAGTGTAGCCTCGTCGATGACTACGGGCATGCGCTGGTACTGGATGTTGCCGGCATAGTCGATAGCAACGGGATACTCGGCGGTGCCGTTACTGCCCACGCCGATGGTGTAGATCTTGATGCCATACTTGCGGGCAATGTCGGCAGCAGTGTTGGGGGCGACGACACCGGTATTGTTTGAACCGTCGGTGAGCAAGATGATGCTCTTGCTCTTGGCCTTGCCGTCACGGATGCGGTTGATGGCGGTGGCGATACCGTCACCGATGGCGGTACCGTCCTCCAGTGTACCGATTTCGGTCTGACCGATAGCGTTGACCAGTGTGGCATTATCCATGGTCATGGGCACTTGGGTAAAGCTCTCGCCAGCGAACAGCACCAGACCGATGTTATCGTGGTCACGCCCGCTCACAAACTGGGTCGCCACTTTCTTGGCACTCTCAAAGCGGTTAGGATTGAAATCCTTGGCGAGCATACTTGTGGACACGTCAAGAGCGATAACGATATCGGTGCCCTCGACGTCGCTGGTGGACCAGCTGTCTTTGGTCTGCGGACGGCACAGGATGACGATGAGACACGCCAGCGCGCCCATCTTGAGCGCAAATGACAAGTGCTTGAGCCACAGTTTCCAACTCGTGCCCAGATTGTCAAACGCGCGTGTGGACGACACGTTCATTTCGGGCTCGTTCTTGTCCTGGCTATAGATGTACCATGCGACGAGCGGGATAATCAGGATGGGCAGCAGCCACAGCCAACCGGGATGTGCAAGATTCGTCATTTTGCGGCCTCCTCTTTCTTTTGTGGTTGTTCAACCGGGCGGGTTGCCTCGACAAAGTTCACGGCGCGCTGATAGGCCACCTCGTTGTCATCGGCCAGCGGACGGGCATTGGCAAACTTCACGATGTCGGCCACCTCGAGAATCATCTCCAGCTGCTCGTTCACGGCCTTGGTTTCGTCGTTGCGCTTGAGGGTATCGATGATCTGTGACGAGGTCATCTCCACGGCGTTGATGTGGAAACGGCGGTCGATATACACGCGCAGGATGTCGGTTAAACCAGTAAAGTACTCTTTCTCCTGACCTTGTTGCCACAGTTGTGCGGCTTTGAGGTTCTGCAGGTTGATCATCGCTTCCTCATATGGCGGCAAGCGTTTCTTGGTAGGCTTTAACGGGTTGATCCCTTTCTTGTAGTACTTGCGGTAAGCCCAGATGCCGCCAACGATGAGCAGCAGTGCCAGTAGCCACAGCCACCAGTAGCCGGGCAGCCAATCCAGTACGTTAAACGGCACTTCCTCAACGGGCTTGATGTCGTGGATGTCCTTCATTTGTCTTACATCCACGGGAAGCACCTTGAGCGACAGTTGGTTGCAGTAGGCGGTGTCCCCGTTCACTACATAAGGGATGGGCTTGATGATCCACATACCCGAGTCAAAACTCTGGATGATGAGGTCGCGGTTGATTTGGATGCGGTTGTTGTCCAGGTCGGTCGTGTCGGCCGCAGGGCGATCGGCAATCTCGATCATGGCGTTGAGCGTGTCGAGCTGCTCACCAGGGAAAAAGCCGCGCGCGTCCTTGTCTTGGGTAATTTCCAGGTGCAGGGTAGTGGTCTTGCCCATGAGCAGCGTGGCACTGTCGAGCCGCGCCTTGAAAGTGACGTTACCACCCCAAGCGGTTGCCGTTGCGGCGATCAGCACAAGGGCAGTCATCACGATATGTCTCATTTCGTTTCTCAAAATTATAATAGACTAAAGTTGTTATGGCTAGCGTCTAACGCCACGATTCTTGAACAGTCCCATCAGGGCGGTGACATAGTCCTCGTCGGTTGCCACACTAGCCAAATCTACGTTGCAGCGTTGTAGTGTGCTGTTCACAGTCTGCTGCTGATTGTACCACCAGCGGCTATAGGCGTCGCGCACACGCTTACTACTCGTGTTCACCCACTTGAGGTTGCCGCACTCGGCGTCGCGCACGCGCATTAGGCCCACGTCGGGCAGTTGCGCTTCGCGTTTGTCATAGACCTGCACGGCGATGACGTCATGCTTGTGATTGGCGATCGACAACGACTTGCTGTAGTCGTGCTCGTCGATAAAATCACTCACCAGGAAGGTGGTGCAGCGCTTCTTCAATGCACTCGTCATGTACTCGAGCACCATGTTGATGTCGGTGCCCACGCCCTCGGGCTGGAAATCGAGCAATTCACGTATGACCAGCAGGATGTGCTTGCGACCCTTCTTGGGCGGGATGAACTTCTCCACCTTGTCGCTAAAGAAGATCACACCCACCTTGTCATTGTTCTCGATGGCCGAGAACGCGATGGTGGCACCGATCTCGGCCATCATCTCGCGCTTGGCGACACCCACGGCACCAAAGTCCTTGCTGCCGCTCACGTCAACCAGGAGCATTACCGTCAGCTCGCGTTCCTCCTCATAGACCTTGACATAGGGGCGGTTATAGCGGGCCGTGACGTTCCAATCGATGTCGCGCACGTCGTCACCATACTGGTACTCGCGCACCTCGCTGAAGGTCATACCCCTGCCCTTGAAGGCCGAGTGGTACTCGCCGGCAAATATGTTCTGCGACAGGCCCTTGGTCTTGATCTCAATCTTGCGGACCTTGCGCAACAGTTCATTGGTATCCATTTCTTCTCGAGTTAATAGTTAACAGTGAATAGTTAATCCATTCTCTATTGCATGATGCAACCATCAGCAGAAAAACTGTTATCTGTTAACTATCAAGGCACCGCAATCTTGTCCAGGATGTTGCTGATGATCTCGTCGCTGGTGATGTTGTTGGCCTCGGCCTCATAGGTCAAGCCCAGACGGTGGCGCATCACGTCATGGCATACGGCACGCACGTCCTCGGGGATGACATAGCCGCGGTTACGCAGGAAAGCGTATGCCCTCGATGCCAGCGCCATGTTGATCGAGGCGCGCGGTGAGGCGCCAAACGAAATCATGCTCTTCAGGTCGTTCAGGCCATAATCGCTTGGGAAACGGGTAGCGAACACGATGTCCACGATATACTTCTGGATCTTCTCGTCAATGTAGATTTGCTGAACTACCTTGCGTGTGTCAACGATGTCGGCAGGGGTGACGAGCGGACGCACCTCGACAGGGTCGGGAGCGATGTTCATCTTGATGATGTCACCCTCCTCGCTCTTGTTGGGATAGCCGATGAGCACTTTCATCAGGAAACGGTCCACTTGAGCCTCGGGCAGCGGATAGGTGCCCTCCTGCTCGATGGGGTTCTGGGTGGCCAGCACCAGGAAGGGGTCATCAAGTTTGAACGACTGCTCGCCGATGGTCACTTGGCGTTCCTGCATGGCCTCGAGCAGCGCGCTCTGCACCTTGGCAGGGGCACGGTTGATCTCGTCGGCCAGCACAAAGTTGGCAAACACGGGACCTTTCTTGACCTCAAACTGTTCTTTCTTGATGCTATAAATCATCGTGCCCACAACGTCGGCGGGGAGCAGGTCGGGCGTGAACTGGATGCGCGAGAAGCGCGCGTCGATCAGCGATGCCAGCGTGCTGATGGCTTTGGTCTTGGCCAGACCAGGCACACCCTCGAGCAGCACATGGCCGTTGGCGAGCAACGCGATGAGCAATGAGTCCACGAGGTGTTTCTGCCCCACAATGGTTTGATCCATACCCTGACGGATGAGGTTCACGAAATTGCTTTTACTTGCAATCAGGTCATTTAATTCCCTGATATTGACGGTTTCTGCCATAACAATATTCTTTATCGGTATAATGTCTTATTAACAAGGTGCAAAAATACATCTTTACCTAACACCCCCGCGTGAAAATCACGTTAATTTAACAAATATATTGTTAAAAGATTAACACGCCACCAAAGTCAATTCATCAATGATGGCAATACTAAATCTCACACAGATTTTTAGTCATTTCATTAAGGGTCAAGCATTCTACACGTGTGAGACGTTGGGTCGGCGTTCGGTTCTCCCAAGGCGATAGGATAAGTAGGTCACCACGAGAGCATGCCTCAATAAACTCGCCTCCCGGCTTGGTGAATGGTGAGAAACTCATGGATGAAAGGAAAACCAAAGGCAAATGAGCATTCAAGGCGGCTCGCATTACCTTCTTCTCTCCGTCACTTATTGAGGGAGAAATAAGGACCGCGCCCGATCGGGCTTCATTCAAGTAGTGTTCAATTGCTTTGTCGATTTCTTCTTCAGTCAGTCTGCGTGAGCATTGAACTTGAAGTTTTATTGGTCTAGAGAGCAGAAACCTGTTGCCGATCGCTGCATAATTCTGCCCTGCCAAGTTTAGTCCAAACTGCACTCTAAACAAATTAGGATGTTCCCTTTTGGCCAATAAACGGCGTGGATTGTCAGCCAGATAATTGATCCATCGGTCGAGTTGTCCTGCCTGCAATAGCAGCCTGTCATTATAGCCACTGGCAAACAGTAGCCCCTGATTACGATTGTAAGCAGACCGTGGCGGCCGTTGTCGAGGCTCTGCTTGCAACTGTTTGGTATGTTGTGGCGACGCCACAACACACGTAACCTCTTCTCCCAGGATAATATGACGATAGGCCTTGTTGCAACCAGCTTTGAAACCTGAAATAACCTGCCCTAGATGCCTGTCCATCTTCTCTTTCACAAATAAAATGCCATGCAGGTGGTCTGGCATCATCTGAATGGCGATTGACTGGACTTCAGGATGCCATTTTGGAATGTCATAGAAAAGGTTTTGCACTTCTTCTCCAAGGGGGCTAAGGATGATTCGTGGCTCATCGTCACTCCCCAGAATGCCATCACTTTTGCCTGCCAGTTCACCAAATAATGGCCGCCTCCCTTCAATGACTAAGGTGATGAGGTAAATGCAGCGATCCTGGTAATCATGGTCTAAGCAGCGGCGGAGCATCGAGGGCTTGAGTGAGCCTGCGAATGCCTTTTGCTGTTCAAAAGTTTTCCTGTCCATGATGCACCAATTGATTTCCCCGCAAAAATACAATCTTTATGCCGAATATATTTATGATAATTTGCACAATCTAAATAAGAATAACATACAGACAATGCCTGGACGAGCGTCCAGGCATTGTCTTTTATGAAGATTTTTATTTTCGAAATTAAATCCAACCCATCGAGTGGTACAGGAAGGCGATGAGGTAGCCGGCGACGCAGGCTACGAAGGTGTGGACCAAGCCGGGCATCATGAACGAGTGGTTCAACAGGTACTTGCCGATGACGGTAGTGCCCGTGCGGTCAAAGTTCACCGTAGCGATATCCGAGGGATAGTTGGGAATGAAGAAGTAGCCGTATACCGAGGGGAGCACGCCCAGCAGGATCCAGCCGTCAATGCCAAGTCCGTAAGCCAGCGGCAACATCGAAACAACCACGGCACCCTGTGAGTTGACGAGCACCGACACCAAGAAGAAGGCAAATGCAATCGACCATGGGTATCGCTCCACCAAGCCAGCCAGCATGTCCTGGATTTCGCCCAGGTAGTTGGCAAAATAAGTATCAGCAAGCCATGCGATGCCATAGATGGCGACAACGGCCACCATACCGCTCTGCCAAACGGGGCCCGCGATGGCCTTCTTGGGCGACGCCTTGCAGAAGATGATCATCAGCGCCGCAGCGGTGATCATCACAATCTGGATGACAAGGTTCATCTTCAGCGGGGTGAGGTGCATTTTGGTCACTCCATCAACGGCGATACCAAGCTTGGCCAACTGGTCGGCGGTAATGGTCACACGCGAACCGATGAGTTCGACAGTCGCGTTACTGTCGATAGCCTTAATGGTGCTATAGGAGGGAAGCAACTCCTGGAAGATTGCAAAGAACACAATCACCAGCAAGGCGCCAAAAAAGATATAAACCGCGCGCTTGCTCTCGGGGGCGATCTTCTTATCGAGCGTCGTTGCGTTGCTGCCGTAGATATACTCGCGTTGAGCAGGGTCGGCGATCTTCTTCTGGAACTCGGGATCCTTGTCAAGGTCCTTTCCGCGCTTGTAGGATGCGATAGATGCGATTAATATACCCAGCAAGCAGGCGGGGATGGTTACCATGAGCACCTGAGGGATGGAAATGTTGTAGCCATTGGCTCCCGAGATGGTGATAAAGGCCACCACAGCCGCCGCGATGGGCGAGCAGGTGATACCGATCTGGGAGGCGATGCTGGCGATACCGCAAGGACGCTCAGGGCGGATGCCCTTCTTGATCGCAATGTCGCAGATGATGGGCATGAGCGTGTAAACCACGTGACCCGTGCCGACGAGCACCGTCAGGAAGAACGTGCACAACGGGGCGAGGAAGGTGATGCGGTCAGGGTGCTTGCGCAGCATCTTCTCGGCCAACTGGATCAGCCAGTCCATACCGCCCGAAGCCTGCATGATGCCGGCGCAGGTAACGGCCGCGATGATGATGTATATAACGTCGGTGGGAGGGGTGCCGGGCTTCATGCCGAAGCCGAACACGAGAATTGCCAGGCCGATGCCCGAAATGGCACCCAGGGCCAAGCTACCGTATCGTGAGCCGAGCCACAATGCGCCCAGCACGATACACAGTTGAAGGATCATGAGTAGTGACATGTTGTTATCTAGTTTTTAAGTTCTTGATTACAGTTTAGTTTTTAGTGGCCTTAATGCCCTTAATGCCCTTAATATCTGATAGAGACTTGGAAGAACAAGGTGCTGTAGTTGTGCTTGGCCAGCGAGCGGTCATTGGTCAGGCAATACTCGCTCTGGAACTCCAGATATTTGCAGAAGCGGTAGTTCAAACCCACCTCATAGTTGGTCTTCTGGGCCACCGTCGAGGCAGTGGGGCGATACATGTCGTAACGCACCTTGCCCATCAGTTTGTCGGGAATGAAGGGCACGATGGCCAGGGCATAGAAACCGTCGGCCTTGTTATTAGCGATCTCCTCGCCGTTGTTATCGGTGTAGGTCTTGATGGTCATGTCCTTAACGTCCTCATTCTTCTGATAGGTGGTGGAAAAACCGCGACCAGTCGAGTGGATATACTCGGCACGCAGCTGCAGATCACCCTTCTTGTACTCGGCACTCAGGGCATAGCGGTGCTGGCGCAGGCTCACGGTTTGGCCACCGCTCTTGCGGGCATAGGAGCCTTCCCAACCAAAGGCGCCGAGGCGCATCCCCTTGATGGGCATAACCCACGCGCCTCCAATGATGTCCTTGCGCTCGTCAACGTCCTTGACATTGATACCCTGGCCGTTGAACACGCCAACCTGATAGTGCAACAGGTTGCGGCCGTTCTTGTTCTTCAAGAAGTCGCCCTGGAACTGGAGACCGATGTCACGGCCGTTGCTTGCGTGCATACCCGTGCGGTCGCTGAAACCTGCCAGCTTGCTCACGGGTTGCGAATAGCCCATGAAGCCCTGGTCAATCGGGTTCATCGGGTTCTCATAGGTGAACGGGCGCTTGAACTGACCCAATTTCACCTTGAAGTATTCTAATTTTTGCCACTCCATGAAGTAGTCCACTAGTCGGGGACTGCTGCCCATCGTCGTGGTGTTGCCGTTGATCTGACCTTGGATTTTGTAGTAAAAATCATCAAGGATGCGGCCCTCAATCGAGGCCCTTACCAGTCTGAGGTCAAATGAGTTACTGTTGTTGCCGTCCTGGAACGTCGCCTGGTAGGATGCCATGGCAAAGCCGCTGAACTTGGGCGGAGTGAAAATCGCCTTTTTCCCGTTCTCGCTTTGTGCCAGCAATGGCAACAGCATCATCGATGCCAGCAAGGAGAATAGTAGTCGTTTTTTCATCATAATTCAATTATTTTGGAGGTTAATATCTTTCTTTCGGCAACAAATATAAGGGTTTTCTACCAAAAGTTCACCAAAATACGTTGTTTTTCTTCAGGTATTGCTGTTTTTTGCGTCTTTTAATTTGGTTTTCTCTTTTTTTCACTCTCGCAAATTCAACCTATTGATAATTGTAATTACCTTTGTGATAACAAATCAAAACCTGCCAGTTGGAGAATATGGAAAAGTTGATTAGACATGCGATAAAGGGAGTTGTGACCTTGTTTATTTTTTTGCTTGTTATTGGGACTCAGACCGGGCTGGCCCAGACGATACGTGACAACGGCAATTCGATGCTCGTCAGGATTGATAGTGACGGTACAGTGAGAAACCGCAGCAACTCGATGGTTGCCCGCATCAGCAGCAATGGAGAGATACGCGACACCAGCAACCGACTGCTTGGAAAGGTTAGCGACAATGGTACTGTGCGTGACAGCAATAACTCTTATCTAGGCAAAATCGAGAGCGACGGCACCGTGCGCAACCGCAACAACTCCTGCATGGGCAGGGTCTATCAAGACGGCACGGTCAGGAACAGTAACAATAGTACCATTGGCTACGCCAAGGATGTCCCCATGCGCTATGCCGCCATTTATTTCTTCTTTGACTTTTTTGAAACTTAACTTTAGAAGGTGTGTGATAAAAAAAATGTGGTTAACTATTGGATATTACGATTATTTGATTTTACTTTGCAAAAATCTTAATTCATTTATATCAACATTTAATAACCAAAACTTTATGAAAAGAATCATTCTCTTGTTAGTTGTTGCCATCATGTCATTGGCAGCGAGCACTCAGGCTGCTCAAAACATCAAGTTACCTAAGCCCGACATGGGTAAGGCACGCCATGCCATCACCCTTCCTCGCGCTGAATTCTCCCCGTCGTTGACGGCTGTTCCTAAACTCGCTGATGCTGTCGTGACTCCTCCCGAAGGCCTTGAGACCCGGGGTTACCGCTTGAATGCCTACATCTTTGACGGCTCGAGCTGGGAAGTGGTGGACCGCACATTGACTATTGGCATTGACGGCAATGACGTTTATCTGCAGGGCTTCAGTGTCTATCTGCCCGAGGCTTGGATAAAGGGAACGCTTAACGACGACTACACTCAAGTCTCCTTCCCCGTTCAGTACTACGGCGACCTGTACGGCAATGACCTGTACTTTTATCCTGCCACTCCGGTTGATGGCGGTTATGAGTCTATCGATGCTGTGTTCAATTTCAACGAGCGGGCCGATGTCTTTGTACTCGATCAAGAGCAGGTGTGCTACATCTTCGAGAATGCCTATGCCGACCATGTGGGCTGGTATTACATGTATGACAGCGAGATGAACATCACGCCCGATGCCAACACCGTCGTGGTGCCGGATGGCCTGGAAACACAGCCCTACATGATTACAGGTGTTTATATGGGCTATTATGAGGACATTGATGAATGGTTTGAAGGCGATCCCCTGATGGGACAAACTATGGTGGGCTTTGACGGTGACGACATCTATGTGCAGGGTTTGTGCTCCTATCTGCCTAAGACATGGGTGAAGGGACATCGCGAGGGCGACAGCTATGTGTTTGAGAACGGCCAGTACTTCGGTCCATTCGTTTGGATGGGTGACATTTATCCCCTTTACCTCATGGGATGTGCCCCTGAGACCCTTGAGGCTCAACCCTTGACCTTGACTCTCGACCCAGAGACCGGAGCCTTGGTGGCCCAGCAGTGGTATGGCATTTGTGCCGACGATACTGAAGTGGCATGGTATGACCTGCTGGCCAATGTCGTGCTCACGCCCATGGCCGACGAGCCTGCTGTTCCAGCCGAGCCAGCAGTGCTGTATTTTGAGTACTATGACGACGAGGATTTGGGCTACCTCGTACTCGACATCCCCGTGGTTGATGTTGAGGGTATGCCGCTGATGACCAGCCTGCTGGGCTATCAACTCTTCTGCGATTATGGCGATGGTCCTGAGCCCTACATCTTCTGGGCTGATATCTATGGCTTCGAGGACGACCAGACGGTGATTCCTTATGACTTCAACGACGACATGAACATCCTGATGGGTGGCCAGCTGGTAGTGGTTTACTTCATCGGTGCTGACATCCAGCGCATTGGCGTGCAGAGTGTCTATGAGGGTGGTGGCGAGACCAACCTCTCTGAGATTGGCTGGTATAACCTTAATTCCACAAGTGTCACCTCAATCACCGCTGATGACAACAAGCCCATCGAGTATTATGATCTGACCGGTCGCCGCGTCGATGCCGCCAAGTTGACTCCCGGCATTTATGTGACCAGCAACGGCCGCAAGGTCCTTGTTAAATGACATGACTTGACAAAATGAGTCTCAACAGCCCTCGTTGCCATAGCTGCAGCGAGGGCTTTCATTAAAAACCTTAGAATTATTGCAGCAATCATGGGGATTGTTTAATTTTGCAGGATAAACCGGAAACCAAAAAGAGGAAGGCAATATGAGAATCCGACATTTTTTTTACGTGATGGTCGCCCTGTTACTCGCAATAGTGACCGTTGTTCCAGCATCGTCACAGAGTCGCGCTGTGAGAGACCGTTACGGTCGCTCCAGCACCTATGGCGACGTGGTGGAGATCAGGCTGCACGAATCGGGAACACTTGAGAAAAAAATGACCCCCGAAATGCAGAAACGCGTGCGCTTGCTGCACATCGAGGGTCCCATGGATTATAAGGATTTCAAGTTCATCAAGAAGCTGTGTGAACGCTCGCGCTGCGAGGACAGTCGGGGCAAGAGTGTGGACAACTACATCGACTTGGAGCTGGAGCGCGCTCGCATCATGAGCTCTGGCAACGGTGGCTTGCTCGGCGGTCACGGTGATCGCGATGTGCTGAGCGATGCCTTATCCTATGCCAGCCACCTGCGCTCGATACTGCTTCCCGAACGCCTCAAGCGTATCGATAGCGGCGCCCTGCGCGGTTGCTCTCACCTCGAGGAGGTGATTATGCCAACGGGTGTGCGCACGATAGGTGACGACGCCTTCAGTGGTTGCAGCAGGCTGGAGTATATCACCCTGCCCGAGGGCCTGGAACGCATCGGCAGTGAATGCTTCAATAACTGCGGTGACTTAAAGGGCATCACAATCCCGCAGAGTGTCGTCGAGATTGGTGACAAGGCCTTTCGTGGCACTGGTTTGAAACGAGTGAAGCTTCCTTACAGACTTGAGGTGCTTGGTGCCAAAGCCTTTGAAAACACGCCGCTCACCGTGCTCAATATCCCAGCCACGACCAGGATTACTAACGATGACCTGGGCACGATGAAAAAACTCGAGGAAATCACTGTAGAGAATGGTAGCCGTTATTACACCTATGAGGATGGCGTGCTTTATGACAACACGGGAGCTGTGCTGTTGCGCTGCCCTGCTGCCCGCAGTGGAGCCTTTGACGTGCCCGATGGTGTGGAAGAAATCGCATGGAGCGCTTTCTCCTATTCACAGCTTTCTAGCGTGCGCATCCCAGACGGTGTGACGAAAATTGCCGCTTCGGCGTTCAATGACTGCCCTCAACTTCGTTCCGTCAACATTCCTGCAAGTGTCACCACCATTGGCGAATATGCTTTCTATGGCTGTTCCCGCCTGCAACGCGTTGATCTGGCTGAAGTCAGGAAACTGGGCAATAAGGCGTTTCAGGATTGCAAGGCGCTGGAGTCGGTTGTTGCCAATCGCTTGGAAAATGTGCCTCAATCGGCTTTTGAAAGCTGTTCGGCATTGACATCGGTCGAGTTGTCTTCCCGCATCACCACCATTGGTGAGCACGCTTTCAAGAATTGCAAGGAATTGTCACATATTGAATTGCCTTCCCAGTTGACCACTCTTTGCAAAGAGGCTTTTGAGAATTGTGCTTTGACATCACTGGAACTGCCCGACAAGGTGGTTACCATCGGTGAGCGCGCATTCAAAAACTGCAAGGGTCTGACCCATGTGAGCCTGCCTGACGGCTGTCTGACCCTTAATAAAGAGGCCTTCCGCGAGTGTTCGTCATTGGTAGAGATTGATTTGGGCACCAGCTTACGTCATATAGGCGAACATGCCCTGCGCGAGACCGCCATCACTAGGCTTGTTTTGCCCGAGACGGTCACCGAAGTGGGCAAGAAAGTCGCTGAGAAATGCAAGAGTCTTAGCCGCATCGAGTGCCACGCTATCGTGCCGCCTAAACTTGATGGAGTGAGCGATAATAAGATTGAGCTCTATGTCCCTGCCGTATCGGTCAACGCTTACCACAGCGCCAAAAACTGGAAAAACTTCAAGAATATCCTGCCTCTTGAGTAAATGATATGACGAGTTCCAGGGGGTTCACAATAGCGGTGTTGAGGTGGTTTGCGCAACATGGGCGTGAACTGCCCTGGCGCGGCATTGGCGACCCATACAGCATCTGGGTGAGCGAGGTCATCCTGCAGCAGACGCGCATCGACCAGGGCACCGACTACTGGTACCGTTTCATGGAGCGTTTCCCCACGGTCGAGGCGCTAGCTGCCGCCAGTGAGGACGAGGTGCTGCGACAGTGGCAAGGGCTAGGTTACTACAGCCGTGCCCGCAACATGCATGCTGCAGCCAGACAAATCGTTGAGCAAGGCGGCTTCCCGAAAACTATCGAGGGTTTAAGGTCGTTAAAAGGGGTGGGGGAATACATCGCTGCCGCAGTAGGGTCAATCGCGTTTGGACTGCCTGCTGCTGCGGTTGATGGTAACGTCTATCGCGTTCTGGCGCGTCACTTTGGCATCGATGTGCCCATCAACACCACTCGAGGAAAGCACACATTTGAGGCCCTCGCCAATGAGGTGTTGCCTGCTAACCAGGCATCGGCCTTTAATCAGGCCATGATGGACTTTGGCGCCACATGGTGCACGCCGCGCACGCCGCGCTGTATCGACTGTCCCGTCGCTGAGACCTGCGAAGCCCTGCGCACGGGTCGCGTTAACCAGTTACCTGTCAAGGAGAAAAAACTTAAGGTGCAGGAGCGCCGTCTCACTTATATTTACATCCGCCACAAGGGTCAAACCGCCCTGCGTCGCCGCCCTGCTGGTGACATCTGGCAAGGACTGTGGGAGCCCTTGCTTATAGAGAATGAGTCACTGCCCGACCTGGGTTGCCCGCTCACGCTGCTCGCTAGCGGCGTTAAGCATGTGCTTACCCACCGCATCATCATGGCTGATTTTTACCTGGCCGAACCCGAGGCTCGCCCCGAGCTGCCTGACGAATACCAATGGATAAACGAGCAGGATATTGCCGACTATGCCCTGCCGCGACTCATTGAGCGCCTATTATCCAAGCTGCCCCATGAATAGAGCATAGACTTACATAAAAAAAAGGCCGGATGTTGTGAAAACTCCGACCCTTTTTTGCTTTTTTGATGGTTTAGCCAATCAATCTAATCTTCAGTTGAGTTGATGTCATAGACGTAAGTTTTGATCGTCTCGTTCTGCTTGATGATGTCGCCTTTCTTGGTGGCGCGCACGAGGTTGAATACGCAAGTGATATGGTCTCCTAGACCGGTATACATGCCAACATATTCCTCATACTCCCTGTCACACGCTTCAATCACAGCCGCGTCATTACCTTGTGCGTCGGGCTTGGGATAAGCTTGCCTGATGGCATTGTACATGCGGTTTTTGGGGTTGTAATACTTGGCGGTTTGATCTATGGAACCATTCACGAGAAACCCTTCCTCGACGTTCAGGTAATAGTCGATGACCATCGATTTAGGCTCATCGTCACCACATGAGGTAAGCATTACCAGCGGACTTGCCAGCAATAGTGACAGAGCCAGCATCCGCAACACGGTGGAAAAGCGATTTTTCATTTCAGTTGATGCTTAATCTTATTTCAGTTTTTTGTCAACGGTGTCGGTCACGTCATCAATGGTGGGCGTGGGAGGTACACCGTCAAGCATGTCGTTGATCATGCCATCGATCTCGTTCTCCTTGGCAGGTGCGCGATTGATTTGCTGTTCCTGGAGGCCCTCATCGATAATGGCGGTCACGTCGTCGATGCTCAGCATGCCGTCGTGATTGGCATCGAGATTACTCGTCATGAGCGTGGTGGGAGTGGTCTTGCCCAGCAGCACATTGATGCATTGCTCCACGCGGTCAACATAGTTATTGGCGCTGGCGGCAAACGAGATGGCCACCATACAGAAAAGCAACGTAAAGATTTTCTTCATAATAGTTCTCCTTTCGTTTTAATTGGTTTCTAGTCGCAAAGGTAGTGCAAGGAAATGAGATTTGCAAGGATGATGAGTGAAAAAACATGAAGCCGCACAATTATATTTGCCTCTAATTATCACTACATCTTCCTTGATGGTTCATCACTCCCTGGTTAGACAGAGATGCCAGATTTATAATGGCATCTCAGGGCAACTTGAGCTGATTCAATAGCTGAAGGGCTTTTCTCTGACAGTGACACCCTCGCCATAGGCAAGAATGCCGTTGGCGCTGCTGTCAATCCTCACGTTGACCAACGCGTTGCAGCCTAGCTCTTCGGCCTTCTTAACCAGGCCCTTAAGGGCTTTGTTTGCGCTAATCACAGAGTTGTCGAGAAGAATGCCTTGACTTTTCTCGATATCATAGCCCACTACACTTGGCAAAGTGGTTATGAATTTTCCTTCAATCATGATGATTTTGTTTTATTGGTTGTTAATTATCAGTTTCACAGGTAGGGGGCGGTGACGCACGTCCTTGAGGAGCGGGCCGTCTTCAACGACTCCCGTCTGATATCAAATTCCTCGTCCTTACTGATTAGTCTTGGTCGCTATCCCACCAAACAGGGATGGTCCAGGCATCAACCTGCATGTTCCAGTTGACTTCGTTGCCCTCGCTGTCGGTCATGCGCGCTCCAGGAACCTGGTAGCCGATGGCTTGCAGGTTTTCAACATTGTACGTGTACTCGTGATAGCATTGACGCCAGCGGCGAAACTGCTTGCTCTCGGGGATGGCCTGCATGGCTGCATCCACTTGGTAATGGTATGCAGGTATTGACCAACCGAAGAAGAGGTCGGGATTAAAGTCATAGCGACGCATATCGTTCCAGATCTCATGGGAGAACATGAGCGCAATGCGCTTCTGAGTAAGGATGTGTCCTAGGGTGAGTTGATCTTGTGAACCGATGCCGTTGTTCAAGAAGTTGTCGATGGCCGCCTGAGTCATCGGGGTGAATGATGGGCAGTCAGCAAGGCTGGGGTCCTCATCAATCCATACTTGCAGTTTCTCGTTCATCAGCTCGCAGCTGGCCTTAACACCTGCCTTGTAGGCAGCGTAGGCGCCAGCGCGGTCGCCCTTCTTGAGCAGCACCTCGGCACGGATGAAGCAGCACTCGGCATAGGTGCCGATATAGGTGGGAGAAGTCGCGCGGGAATAGAATGAACCCGATTCGGCCGACTGGAACAGACCTACAGCGCGGCAGTACAGGATGCTGGGATTGCCGAGGTAACCCTTGCTGTCGCTGGTACACTCGACATATACTGTGTCTCCCATGCGTTCTTCAGGGTAGCTATACGAGGGATTTTCAATGTACCATTCGTTCGTGACTGCGTTAAATGAGGCCCTCTGAGGACCACCATGGCTATTGATATCGCTGGCCATATCTACGCCCAGCGTACGACGCCAGTGACCATTCCACTTGATGCCAGCAGCATCGACACCATTACCTTCCCTGTTGGTGCAATAAGCCCAGGGCAGGATGTGGTCGGCACGCGGGTCTTCAACACCATAACCGGCAAAGTTCGTCAAGTTGTCATAGAGCATCTTGGTCACAAAGTGCTGGGTAAGCATGCCGCACAGCGAGAACAGCGGTGAGTAGTCAACAGGCTCATCAAACCCCAACACATCATGCACGGGTGGGTTGTTGTCATAGTGCTCCATAATGGTGTTGTCAGCATTGCTCTGCATGGCCTTGTCGAGGCAGGCGAGGATTTCGTCCGCATCATATTTTCCATCTAGATAGCTGCCAGGTCCCTTTTTGATGAGCTTGTTAAGCCATCGGGCTTTAAAGAAGTAAGCAAGTTTAATCCATTTGTCGATGTCGCCATGGTTCCATATTTCACCACTGCCCCAGATGTCGTTATGGCTGGAGTCAAGTGCCGGCAGTGAAGGATCCTGCGTTTTTGCCTGTTCGAGCAAGGCGATGGCTTCCTCGATGTCATTGATGCATCCCATGAAGATGGTCTTGCCGGTATCATATTTGGGAAAAGCGGTCCCTTCTGATAAGTAACGATAAAAGCCACCAGTTCCACAACCTTTAGTGACTTCACTGTAAGGCATTTCTCCATAGAGGTCGGTCATCGCCATGTAACCATATGCTCTAATAACCTTAGCAACTCCAGCAAAAGCATAATTATTGTCACTCATCGCTTGCTCATAGATGTCGATAAGGTTTTCTTCTGGTCCATATAATGCATAGCAAGCGCCGTATGCCCCAACAAACCACCATTGATAGGGCGTTGTTACTAGACCCATTTGGGGGTACCAAAAGGATGCATACCAGATGGTGCCATTACCATAGGCACGGGTCCAGTCTCCCATGCCCATCGTTGCGCGATAGGCTCCAAACTGCAATGCGCTGTTTGTGTAGAACTGAACCATTTTCAGTTCTTCGGGATAGGTATATGCGATAGGGGCACGCGAGAGAATCATATCAATCAGGTCAGTAACATCAGTAATGTTGACCATGCCGTCACTGTTCACGTCGGCAGCCATGTTGCCGGATGCGTTACCCCTCAAGATCCTGTCGATAAGGGTAGTCACGTCGTCAATGTTCACTCTATAGTCTCCATCCACGTCACCTTGGATGGTCTTTGCCTGTAGTGACAATGCACAAGCGGCAACCAGTAATAGGGAATAATAGAATCGTTTCATAAGTATAAGGTATTATAATTAGTTATTGCAAAGATAGTAAAAAAGTCTATAGGCTTTAGACCTTAGATCTTAGTTTTTAGTCTTGGGCCGATTTTTTTTTAGAAATGCAGAATCTTGCGACTTATATGCGCGGTTGCCAATGAGTATAATTAATATAATTCGTAGCTTATTTGAGGTATTGTGAGGTGATGGAATTGGGACAGTCGAGCATGCCGCGGGGCGTGCCCTGGTAGATGATGGTGCCGCCCAGGTCGCCCGCGCCGGGACCGAGCTCGATGACGTGGTCGGCGGCCTTGATGACGTCGGTGTTGTGCTCGATGACATAGACCGTGTTACCCATGTCCACCATCTGCTCAAACAGGTCGATGAGGTGGCGCACATCCTTGAGATGCAAGCCGTCGGTAGGCTCATCGATGACGAACATGCCGCGCGTGCCTCCCGCGTCGAGTGGCAGGGTGTATTGCTTGAGGCAGGATGCCATTTTCAAGCGCTGTAACTCGCCTCCCGATAGGGTGCTCAAAGCCTGGTTAAGATGGAGGTAGTGCAGGCCGACGGCCATCATGGGCTGCAGTTTCTCCTCGATGCTGGTGCCCTTGAAGAACTCGCTGGCGCGTCTCACCGACATGTCCATCACTTGGGCGATGTTCATGCCGTCGATGGTATATTCCAGTGCCTCACGGCTGTAACGCAGGCCATGGCAGGCCTCACAGGTGGTCTCGATATTGTCCATAAAGGCCATCTCGGCGATGACCACGCCCTTGCCGCCGCACACGGGGCAAGCGCCCTTGCCGTTGAAGGTGAAATACTGCTCCTTGATCTTGTGCGCCTTGGCAAAGCGCTTGCGGATGTCGGGGGCAACATCCATATAGGTCGCTGGCGTGGAGCGTAGGCTCACGCCGATGTTCTTTTGACTGATATAAACCACGTCACCGTGCTCACGACGGAAACACTCCATGAGCGAGCTCTTGCCCGAACCCGCAACACCCGCCACGGCCCCAAATACGCCCATGGGTAAGTCGATGGAGATGTCCTTGAGGTTGTGAAGCGTTGCGTGGCGCAAGGGGAAGGCCTCCTGTGCCTCACGCGGTTGGGCCTTGAAGCCGCCGCGCTGACTGAGCATCTGTCCCGTACTCGTGCCACTGTGCAACAGTTGGTCATAGTTGCCCTCAAAAATGATGCGTCCGCCCTGGCTACCGGGGCCAGGTCCCAGATCTACGATGTGATCGGCTATACGAATCATTTCGCGGTGATGCTCGACAAGTAACACGGTGTTGCCCGCATCGCGCAGGCGCCTAACCGAGTGCTTCATCTTCTCGATATCATGGTCGTGCAGGCCAGTGCTGGGCTCGTCAAGGATGTAAAGCACGTCGGCCAGCGACGAGTTGATGTACTTGGCGATCTTGCAGCGTTGGGCCTCGCCGCCCGACAGGGTGCCCACGCCACGGTCCAGGCTCAGGTAGCCCAGCCCGATTTCCTCAAGTGCTGTGAGGCGTGCGCTGATGGCTTGTTTCAAATCCACGGCCAGCGGCGCGGTGAGCGCCTTGATCCACTGGTTGAGGCGGGTGATGGACATCGCACATGCCTGGGCGATGTTGATGCCCTCGATCTTGCACGACAGCACACGTGGGCTCAGACGGGTGCCGCCGCAGTCGGGACACACGCCCATAGTCAGCATGGGGTTGAGCACAGCGGCGTGCAGCAGTCCTTCCTCGCTGTTGATGATGCTGCGGTACATACGGGGAATCAGTCCCTCGTATTTCGCTGTTTTGGGCCAGTTGGCAGGCGGGTTCTTGAGGCGGATTTGTGGGCTGTTGAGGAACAGGTCCAGTTCCTCGGGACTGTAGTCCTTGATTTTCTTGTCCAGGTCAAACAGGCCGCTGTGGGCGTAGCGAATCCAGCGCCAGCCTCCCTTGCCAAAAGCGATGTAGTGTATCGTGTCCTCATCGTTGAGGCTCTTGTCAAAATCCACCAGTTTATGGATATCCAACTCGCGGATCTCGCCCAGGCCAGAACAGCGTGGGCAGCTGCCCTCAGGATGGTTGAAGCTGAACGACTCGGCATAGCCCACAAATGGCTGGCCCACACGTGAGAACAGCAGACGCAACAACGCGGCGATGTCGGTATAGGTCGCTACGGTCGAGCGGGAGTTCTGGGCAGGCTTCTTTTGGTCGATGACGATGGCGATGGGCAGATTCTCGATGGCGTCAACATGGGGGCGGCCATATTTGGGCAGGTACTGCTGCACAAACGACGGGAATGTGTCGTTCAGCTCGCGCCTCGACTTGGCCGCGATGGTGTCGAGCACCAGTGAACTCTTGCCCGATCCCGAAACGCCCGTGAAAACCGTGATTTGATGCTTGGGAATCTCTAGGGAAACCTCTTTGAGGTTATTCTCCCGTGCCCCTTTAATTATAATTGTATCGCCTCTCATGACTGCAAAGGTAGTCATTTTTTTGGTTTCTGTCTTTAACCCCCACCGTTAAACCAGGGGCGAGTGATAGCGTTTAGCTACCCCATGAGAATTAGCAAGAGTAAAAAAGGTGACCAGTAGGTCGATGAATAACTCATCATTTGTTTTATTTCTCGACCATAATGGCGGTTAATGTAAGATGCTGATAGGGGTGGGGGAGAAACAGAACGTGCGCCCCAAGATAGGACGCACGCTGTGTTATGTTATCTTGAATAGGGTTCTTTACAGGACGCGGCAAGCACCAACGTAGCGGCGGCTGTAATAGGACTCGGTGTTCTTGCTCTCGGTCACACCGCTGCTGCAAGCCGAGTGGATGAAGTGGAAAGTGTTGTCCTCATTGACCTTGGTCACGATACCCACGTGTCCAACACCACCACGGCCCGAACGACCCTGGAAGAACACGAGGTCACCAGGCTGCAGATCTTTCTGCTTGACGCGTACGCCGTCAAAAATCTGGCCACGCGATGAGCGGTCGAGCTCAATGCCAAAGCGCTTGAACACATAGCTGGTGAAACCCGAGCAGTCAAAGCCACGGGGTGACATGGCGCCATAACGATAAGGCGTACCGCGGAAACGGTATGCGTAATTGATAACCTGATCAACGATGTTATTGCGGTTGTTTTGTTCTAACTGTTCAAGAACAGTACCTTGACGACGATTAGACAACTGCTGTGACTGTGCAGTAAATCCAGTAATGGTGATTGCTAAAAGAACGAATAATGCTGATAAACTTATTTGACCTTTAATAAAACTCATAATTAATAATTTAGTGGACTGGAAAATCCGCTCATCGGCGGCTTTTTCGTTAAGGGCATTGTGAACGATTACAATGCCGTGCGCCCTGGTTTGCTGGTGCAAAGGTACTTCAACCCGCTAACCCGACCAAACTCTTTAAACACTTGTAAACATTTAGCAAAATCGGCGGTTTTAACAAATTGTTCCACGAAAATCCCCTAAGAATAGGGGTTCGCAGCTAGCTTCAATGTTTAAATTTTGGAAATTAAAAATGAAATAGTTTACACTTTTTAACATTAAATGGCATCCTATAAGATTTATTTTTTGGATTTTTGCCACCAAAATCATCACCCATGCCAACGAAAATGCCCTGCCGCCTTGCAAAATGCAACGTAACAGGGCCTTTTTATGAAAAACCGCATTTTTGCCCCTGCAAGCACCTCATTGGTGGCATTGCTCGTGGAACATTTTAGGGGTGTTGTCAGTTGGTGATGACGTAGCCGCCATTGCTGGGCAGGACGCGGTACTGCCGCATGCCCACCTTGTTGTTGATGGCGACACCGCTCAAGGGTCCGCCAGCTCCGGTAAGTGGATTGAAACGAGAGCCGCAACGTGGGCACACTGCATCATAATTCTCGGGATTAATTGTGAGGATGACATCGCGGCTCACTTCAACGGGACACGATAGGTCATAGGCCATGGGGGATTCAATACCCATCATCAGCAACACGCCGCCATAACCGGTATAAGTGTTCACATTATAAGGAAAATTGGAGGGCAATTGCTTTTCCCTGCTAAAGATGCGGTATTCACCCATTCCTGTCACGCCATAGGTGTTCCATAGGGCGATGCTGCCCAAGTCAATGCGTACGGTAAAGCTGGGCACCGTCTTGTTGTCAATCTTGTCACAACCACTGCCCAAACCCAAAACTAGCAGGGCAAAAAACGCACAAAATATCCTGTTTATTCTCATTGTTGATACTATTAATTTTGTTATTTAACGCAAAAAATGGTCATTTGATTGTAAAATTTCCCAGAAATCTATAATTTTGCATCCAGTTATAACCATTAATAGGCATGGATCCGTTGTTTTCAATCATCACCGTCACGTGGAATGCCGCTGATGTCATCGCTCCAACAATAAAGAGTGTGCAGCGGCAAACGAGCAGTGACTATGAGATGCTCATCATCGATGGCGCGTCGACCGACGACACGCTCGCGATAGTGAGAAAGGCCTCCATTGCGAGCCTGCGCATCTTCAGCGAACCCGACAACGGACTGTATGACGCGATGAACAAGGGCATTGCCCAGGCGCGCGGCCGTTATTTGGTTTTCCTGAATGCCGGCGACAGATTTGCCGACGACACTGTGCTGGCGCGTATAGCAATGCTTACTGCCGACAACCCCGGAGTCATCTATGGCCAGACGCAACTGGTGGATGCCGATGGCAATGTGGTGGGCAAGCGACATTTGACCGCCCCCAAGAAATTGACCGCTAACAGCTTCTTGAACGGCATGGTCGTTTGTCACCAGGCATTTGTCGCTCGGCGGGATCTGGTGCCCGAGTATGACCTGCAGTACAAGTTGAGCGCCGACTATGACTGGTGCATCAAGGTGCTTAAGAAATCACCCGCCAATGCCTATGTGGGCAAAGAACCCATTATCAGTTATTTGGCCGACGGCATGACGACCCGTCACCACCGCGACTCGCTGCTGGAGCGTTACCGCATCATGTGCTCCCACTACGGCACCCTCAATGCCACCCTGCGCCATTTGAGCTTTATCCCGCGCTACTTGCGCCGCCGCTTGGGGCACAGCGCCAACAAGCAGTGAAGCGCCCTTCACCGATATCCACGACATTAACCTCCCATCTCGACAATACATGAACGACAAGAAAAAAGGCAATATCATCACCCGCAACTGGCACCGCTTCAAGGTGTGGTACAAGGGGCTTTACCGTGGCCGCCCATGGTGGGCCAAGACACTAGCAGCCTTGGCAACATTCATCGTCCTGTTCTTGGTCTACCTTATCGCGGTGGACGTGAACCTGCTGTGGCTCTTCGGTAAGTCGCCCAGCACTTACAGCATCATGCACCCGCGCAACCCCGAGGCGAGCTATTTGTACAGCGCTGACGGGCAGACCATCGGTAAATATTATGACGAGAACCGAACGCCCGTGCCCTATGACTCCATTAACCCGCAGTTCTTTAAGGTACTCATCGACACCGAGGACGAGCGCTTCTACAGCCATCACGGTATCGACTTCAGCGGTTTGGGTGCTGCTCTCAAGGACATGGTGCTGCATGGCCGTCCCCGTGGCGCCAGCACCATCACCCAGCAGCTGGTGAAAAACATGTTCCGCACCCGCAGCGACTACTCCACGGGCTTGTTAGGATATATTCCTGGTGTGAAAATGCTCATCATGAAGAGCAAGGAGTGGATCATTGCCACAAAGCTGGAGTTGTTCTATAATAAGGAGGAAATCCTGGAGATGTATGCCAACACGGTCGATTTCGGCAGTAACGCCTTCGGCATTAAGACGGCAGCCAACACCTATTTCAAGACCACGCCGCGTGACCTCAAGTTGGAGGAGAGTGCCGTGCTCGTCGGTTTACTTAAGGCGACCAGTACCTATAATCCGCGCATCAACCCCAAGAACAGCTTGCGTCGCCGCAATGTGGTGCTGATGAACATGGTTGAGCGCAACGACTTGACCAAGGAGCAATATGACTCAGTATCATCGCTGCCCATTGACTTGAAATATACACTTGAAGCCAACTATGATGGCGTGGCTCCCTATTTCCGCGAGGCCGTGGCCCGCGAGATCGAGGATATTGCCAAGGCCCATGACCTGAAACTGGATCTGGAGCGTGACGGACTCAAGATTTATACCACGCTCGATTCCAAGATGCAGGAATATGCCGAGCAGGCCGTGAGCGAGAAGATGCGCATTGTACAGGAGAACTTCCGCCGCCACTGGGGCACTCAGGACTGCTGGCTCGACGAGAACAACCAGCCCATAGCCAACTTTGTCGAGGATAAGGCCCGCAACACACCCATCTACCACGAGCTGCTGGCCCGTTTCCCCAATGATCTGGATTCCGTGAACTACTACATGAACCAGCCCCACATGGTGCATCTGTTCGACTACGAGAACGACTCGCTCTACATGGAGATGAGCTCGATGGACTCGGTGCGCTACATGCTGCATTTCATGCACTGCGGATTCATTGCCATGGAGCCTGGCAACGGCCACGTCAAGGCATGGGTGGGTGATGTGGACTTCGACACATGGAAATATGATAAGGTGCGCGCCAAGCATCAACCAGGCTCGACATTCAAGCTCTTTGTCTATGCCATGGCCATGGAACTTGGACTCGTGCCCTGTGACCGCCGTCCTGACGAGTACATCGACACCCTTGTATATAATGAGGAAAAACAGGAGATGGAACACTGGCGGCCCACTAACGCTAACGGCACATTCACTGGAGCCGACATGACGTTGCGCGCGGCGTTTGCCCAAAGCATCAACAGCGTCACCGTGCGTGTGGGCAACGAGGTTGGATTCAGTGAAATTGCACAACTGGCGCGCAAGATGGGCATTAACTCGCCCATGGAGGCCAAGCCGGCCCTCTCGCTGGGCGCCAGCGATGTGGACCTTATGGAACTGGTCAACTCCTATTGCACCGTGGTCAATGACGGCATCATGCATGACCCCGTCATCGTCACCCGCATCGTGGACCGCGACGGCAAGGAGATTTACCGTGCGCCTGATCACTCTCAACAAGCTATGAGCTACCGCTCGGCCTGGCTGATGCAGCAGATGCTCATGGCGTGCCGCACCGATGCCGGAGGAACGGCTATGGCACTCAACGGCTATATCACCCGTCCGCTCTATGATGTGGACCTGGGCGGCAAGACTGGTACCAGCAACCGTCACGCCGATGCATGGTTTGTAGCCGTATCGCCTGGACTGGTGTGCGGCTCATGGGTCGGTGGCGAGTATCGCCAGATCCATTTCCGCTGGGGAGCATTGGGACAAGGCAGCCGCACGGCATTGCCTATCTGCGGACGCTTCTTGCAGCTCGTCTTGAGCGATCCGCAGTTCCAGCGTTACCATAAGCGCTTCGCCCCATGCCGGGAGCCAATCGACGCGGAGCTTTATTCGGGATGCTCAGCCCTGGGTAACATCGAGGAATTTGACTCCACAATGCTGGAGTTTGAGGACGATTCACTTTTCGTTCCTCTCACCGATGACTTCAACCCCGATGAGAAACTCACCGATGAGCCCGCAGCAGTGCCCGACTCGGTGTGACGCCTAGCGGATCATAGTCAAAACACCTATTCATCCCTCTCTTTCCCTGACAACTCAAAGTTTGATGGGGCAGGAGAGGGATTTCTGTTGTCCCTAGACGGCTATTTTTCTTTTTTTAATACTAAGGTTAAGGAAAAAAGATGTATCTTTGCCCAATAATAACCCATTTAGACCTCACATGACGCTATGATGAAGGAAAACCTGATCAAGATTTATGAGCGCAGTTTTATTGATAACTGGGAACTGCCCGCATTAACTGACTATAATACAGGCGAACGCCTGACCTATGGTGACTTTGCCCGCAATATCGCTAAGTTGCACATGCTGTTTGAGGCTAGCGGGGTCAAGCAAGGTGACCGCATAGCCCTCATCGGCAAGAACATCCCCAACTGGGTGACAGTCTTCATGGGGACCATTACCTATGGCGCCGTCATCGTGCCCATCCTGCAGGAGTTCAATCCCGCCGATGCCCAGCACATCATCAACCACAGCGAGGCGACGATGCTCTTCATCAGCAAGTCGATTTGGGAGAACCTGGATTTTGACAAGATGCCGCGTGTGCGGGCCGTCTTCCAGCTCGAGGACATGAAACTGCTGGGCCAGAAAGAAGGCGAGGACGATATCGTCAAGGCCAAGGAAGGGCTGGAAAGCGCCTTCAACGAACGATACAAGGAGGGATTCTACCGCAACGACATCCACTATGCCGACGTCCCTAACGATGCGCTGGTTGAGATTAACTATACGTCGGGAACGACAGGTTTCTCAAAGGGCGTGATGCTCACTGCCAACAACCTAGCCGGTAATATTGTCTACGGCATAAATTCGCAACTGCACTTCAAGGGGTCACGTGACTTGGCCTTCCTGCCGTTGGCTCATGCCTTCGGGTGCGCCTTTGACATGCTCACACCGTTGGCTGTGGGTGGTCACATCACCCTGTTAGGCCGAATCCCCTCGCCCAAGATCCTTGTCAAGGCGATGGCCGAGGTCAAGCCCAATGTGGTATTTACAGTGCCCCTGGTGCTGGAGAAGATTTACAGCAAGATGATTGTGCCCATGATCAGCAGGGGCGCATTGCGCTGGGCGCTGGCAGTACCTTATTTGGACAAGCGTATCTATAGCCAGATCCGTAACAAGCTCATCGAGGCCTTCGGCGGCGCGTTTGAAGAGGTCATCGTGGGTGGTGCCCCGTTCAACGCCGAGGTCGAGGACTTCCTGTACAAGATCAAGTTCCCGTTCACCGTGGGCTATGGCATGACCGAGTGCGGACCACTGGTGAGTCACACCCCGTGGCGCGAGTTCGTGCCCCACAGCGCTGGTCGCATCTTGCCTGGCATCATGGAGTGCAAGATTTTGAGCGACGACCCAGAAAACATCCCTGGCGAAATCTGCGTGCGCGGCGAGAACGTCATGCAGGGCTATTTCCATAACACTGAGGCCACCGATAAGGTGCTGCATGAGGACGGATGGCTGCACACTGGCGACATGGGCACACTGAATGCCGATGGCACATTATTTATAAGGGGACGACTCAAGACCATGCTGCTGAGCTCCAGCGGACAGAATATCTACCCCGAGGAAATCGAGGCCAAGCTGAACAATATGCTCTATGTGAGCGAGAGCCTTGTCGTTATGCGCGAGGGCAAACTCGTGGCATTGGTTTATCCCGACTATGACGCGATGGATCAGTTGGGCGTTACCCGTGACAAACTGCCCGACCTGATGGAGGAAATCCGTACGGAATTGAACAAACTGGTGGCCTCCTATGAGCGCATCGCCCGCATCCAGTTGATGGCAACCGAGTTTGATAAGACACCTAAACGCAGCATCAAACGCTACCTCTACAGTAACTGATCATTTTGCGGTTTTTGAGGGCTTACTCGAAACCTCTCATGCATGATTAACAAGATTTAACAGATACTCAATTGTGGGTATCTGTCGTTTTAAGTTGCTGATTATCAGTGGCAAAATGAGCCAGTTTTCAATATTGTCAAAAATATCGATTGAAAAATCATACAAAAAAAATCGGAAAAAAGTTTGCGGGTGAAAAAATTGATGTAATTTTGCACCCGATTTTAACAAACGAAAATTAATTGTTTTATTATTTAAATTAAAAAAGAAAATGAAGAAGTTAGTTTTAGCTCTTGCTGTTATCGCTAGCGTTAGCATGCTTTCATGCACCAACAATGCCGAGCAGGCCACCGAGGCTGCTGAGGAGACCGTTGAGGCTGTTGAGGAGACCGTTGACAGTGCTGCTGCTGTTGTTGACAGTGCTGCTGCTGTTGTTGACAGCGCCGCTCAGGCTGTTGAAGAGGCTACCGAGGCTCCCGCCGAGTAAGCAAGACTTTACAACAAGAGAAAGTTTGAAGCTGTTCCCCGTGAGGGTTGAGCAGCTTTTTTATTTTCCCGTGTATCGGGAATAGGAAACTGATGATAAGCAGTGCTGGCCAGACACGAAGCCTGGCCAGCACTGTTTATTGTATGGTTAAGCCCAAACTGGTTTACAGCAGGGTATCAGGGTCAAGGTTGTGCTTTTCGATATCCTTGAAGTAGCGGTAGGTGCTCACCTTGAGCTCATCAACTGCCAGCTCGTCGGCTATGATGACGGCATGGGGATGCATCTGCAGGGCACTCAAGGTGCACATGTGTGACACACCGCCCTCAACGGCCTGCTGCAAGGCGCGAGCCTTGTTGTGGCCATTGACGATGATCATTACCTCGCGTGCGGCCATCACGGTACCGACGCCCACGGTAAGCGCGGTCTTGGGCACCTTGTTCAGGTCGCCGTCAAAGAAGCGGCTGTTAGCGATAATAGTGTCCTGGGTGAGTGTCTTTTGGCGTGTGCGGGAGGTGAGCGATGAACCCGGCTCGTTGAAAGCGATGTGACCGTCAGGACCCACACCACCCATGAACAGGTCGATGCCGCCGGCAGCCTGGATGCGAGCCTCATAGTTGGCACACTCCTTGACCAGATCTTCGGCATTACCGTTGAGGATGTTCACGTTCTCGGGCTTGATGTCGATGTGAGAGAAAAAGTTGTTCCACATGAACGAGTGGTAACTCTCGGGGTGCTCCTCAGGCAGGTTGCAGTATTCATCCATGTTAAAGGTGATAACGTTCTCAAACGACACCTGTCCAGCCTTGTTCATGGCGATGAGCTCACGGTACATGCCCAACGGTGAACTGCCGGTGGGGCAACCTAAAACAAAAGGCTTATCCTTGGTGGGATGGGCATCATTTATACGCTTGGCCACAAAACGGGCGGCCCACTTTGATACATTCTCGTAATCGGGTTCGATAATCAGTCTCATATTCGTTGAATTAGATTAGAAATAGTTATGATGTGGCAAAGTTACTTCTTTTCTGCAAAATCTCCATGAAAAAAAGTTGTAACTTCGCTCACTGGCGCTCGCGCAAGATAGGCGAATAGCAAATTTATTTGCTATTGTGTTCGGCTTGCACTATCTTTGCACCCAAAATTAACAAAAAATACTCATGTACAATAAGCGACCGCTCATCCTCATCAGCAATGATGATGGCTACGACTACAACGGCATCAAGTCGCTCATCAAGGTGGCTCGCATGCTCGGCGACGTGTTTGTCGTCGCTCCTGCCGTTCACCAGAGCGGCAAGTCGAGCGCGATCACGTTTGTCAATCCCGTGCGTACTGTTAAGGTAGCACAGGAGCCTGGCTACACGGCCTATCTGGCGACGGGTACCCCTGCCGACTGCGTGAAACTGGCGCTGAGCCAGCTCATGGCCGACAATATGCCCGACATTGTGCTTGCAGGCATCAACCACGGCTATAACAGCGGCTTGAACACGCTCTATAGCGGAACGATGGCGTGTGTCTTTGAGGGTATTCTCCACGGGGTGCCAAGTGTGGCATTCTCCTTTGGCGACTACAATTCCGATGCCGACACTAGCGTGTGTGAGCCCGTGGTGAAGCATGTAACCGAACGCGTGCTCAAGGGCGGTCTTCCCAAGGATGTGTGCCTCAATGTGAACATTCCTAAGGTTGAGGGAGGCTTCAAGGGCATGAAAGTGACCGCTGGCGACATGGGACGCTGGGTCAATGAGTGGGAACATCGGGTGGACCCGACGGGACGTGACTACTATTGGCTAACCGGCGAATTTGAGATAGCTGACAAGAACGAGGGCTTGACCGATTACTACTGGCTGGAGCGCGGCTATGTGACAGTGACGCCTACCCACGTCGATCAGACCGACTACGAGTCCATGTCCCAAATCGCTGATTTGCTGCTTTGATTTCGAGAGGCTGATGATAACAAGATAATTGAACATACATTATAAATAAATAATAAAGGAATAACATGGAACGAAGAGTAAGAGTGCGCTTTGCGCCATCACCAACAGGCCCGTTGCACATCGGCGGCGTGAGAACGGCGTTGTATAACTATCTGTTCGCCCGCCAGCATGGTGGCGACATGATCCTGCGCATCGAGGATACCGACAGCACCCGTTTTGTGCCTGGTGCCGAGGAATATATCAACGAGGCCCTGCAGTGGTTGGGCATCGGCATCGATGAGGGCGTACACGAGGGCGGTAACTATGGCCCCTACAAGCAGAGCGAGCGCCGCGACCTGTACCGCAAGTACACGCAGCAACTCATTGATGCGGGTAAGGCCTACTATGCCTTTGATACCCCCGAGGAACTCGAGGCCAAGCGTCAGGAGATCAAGAATTTCCAATATGACGCACGCACTCGAGGCATGATGCGCAACTCGCTGTCATTGCCTGCCGAGGAGGTCAAGGCCCTGATGGACGGCGGTGCGAAGTGGGTGGTAAGGTTCCGTATCGAGCCCGACCAGGATGTCGTGGTCCATGACCTGCTGCGTGGCGACGTGACCATCAACTCATCCATTCTTGACGACAAAGTGCTCTACAAGAGCGCCGATGATCTGCCCACCTATCACTTGGCCAACATCGTCGATGATCACCTGATGGAGGTGTCACACGTCATCCGTGGCGAGGAGTGGCTGCCCAGCGCTCCGTTGCATGTGCTGCTATACCAGGCCTTTGGCTGGGAAGACACGATGCCCGCTTTCGTCCATCTGCCGCTGTTGCTCAAGCCCGACGGTAAGGGCAAACTGAGTAAGCGTGATGGCGACCGCCTGGGCTTCCCCGTATTCCCCCTTGACTGGAACGACCCCAAGAGCGGCGAGCGCTCGAGCGGTTACCGTGAGGCAGGCTACCTGCCCCAGGCCGTTGTGAATTTCCTTGCCCTGCTGGGTTGGAATCCTGGTGATGACCGTGAGATTTTCTCCATGGACGAACTGATCAAGGAATTCTCTATCGACCATTGTTCGCGCAAGGGTGCCAAGTTTGACTTCGAGAAGGGCAAGTGGTTCAACCACGAGTACCTGATGAATATGGATGACCGTGAGTTGGCTGAACTGTTCAAACCCATACTCGTGGCACACGGTGTGAACGTGGCCGATTATAGCGATGATTACATCGCCCGTGTAGTATCACTCGTCAAGAGCCGTATCAACTTCGTTGTTGATCTGTGGGATCAGGCCAGTTTCTTCTTTGTGCGCCCCACAACCTATAGCGAGAAGGACATCCGCAAACGCTGGAAACCCGAAACACCTGAGCTCATGGAACAACTGATTCAGTTGCTCGAGACGGCCGACATGAACAGCCAGGCTTGTGAAGCCGTTGTCATGGATTGGATCGACAAGGGTGGCTTGCACAAGGGAAATGTGATGAACGCTTTCCGCCTGACAGTGGTCGGCGAGTGCCGCGGTCCGCACATGTTTGACATCACCGAGCTGCTCGGTCACGAGGAGACCCTTGCCCGAATAAGGGACGGTATAAAGAACATCCAGATGCCAGCTGATGCGTAATTGGCTCACAGCCATATTGACCCTGATTCTTACGGTGTCGTCACTCACGGCCCAGGAAGTGGTCTGGAGTGTCGATGCCAACGTGTTGCTCAACAACCGTGAGGGCGGTGACGGCTATACCCCTGACCAGACCTTCATGTTCACGCGCCTTGTCCCTGAGGTGGGCTTGTCGCTTAATGAAGGGGAGCATGTGCTTAAGGGTGGTGTCGCTTGGTACCAGCCCATGATCGACGACATGCAGGGTTATAAAGTGTTGCCCACGCTTTATTATCAGTATAATCGCCCTGACGGATGGCATGTGGCCACGGGTCTCATTCCGCGTTCACTCATGGTTAAGCGCATGCCACGCTACTTGTGGAGTGACTCTCTGGACTATTGCCAGCCCAACCTGCATGGCGTGATGGTGCAACTGATCAAGCCCGCTGGCTATACCGAACTTGCCGTGGATTGGAGGCAGTTGCAGACTGACAGCCAGCGTGAGGCGTTTGCTGTCATGCTGAACACCGACTGGCGCATCGCCGGGCCATTAAGCTTGGGCGGTCATGCGCAGTACAGCCACCTGGCCAAATCGCGTCTAAACGCTGGAAACCAGCATGTGAACGATGACATGGTCATCAACCCCATGGCGGCACTAGACTTCTCGCACCGCACCGTGCTTGACTCGTTGCGAGTGGCAGCAGGAGCCATCATCGCCATGGAGCGAGACCGTGGGGAGGATCGCTGGCACCATCCAGCCGGATTTGTCGCTACAGCCACTGCCCGCTGGCGATGGCTGCAGCTTGACGAGACATGCTATCTGGGCAAGGACATCATGCCGTTGTACCCTGCACTGGGCAGTTTGTTGAACTTGGGTGATCCCTATTATCATAGTAGTACTTATAGCCGTACTGACTTGATATTTCACGTTGTGAGCAATGACTATGTGGACCTGTCGGGTTCGGTGGCATGGAATGCCACCGATAAGACCACTGGTTTCTGGCAACAGATTAGCTGCCGATTCTACTTTTCGGGATCATCAAAAAAACTAACGATCAAAGACTAGTGACTAGCGACTAGTGATTAAAAACATTAAACAAATGGATCCATTATATAATCTGGGAGTAGCCGCTTACCGTAATGCCGTGAGATTTGCCGCAGGCCCGCTGCGCAACAGCAAGGCTAAACTGTTGCTGCGAGGGCAACGGCGCTGTTTCCGTACCCTGCAACGTAAACTCGACCCCGCGGGCGGATACATTTGGATCCATGCCTCGTCATTGGGCGAGTTTGAACAAGGACGCCCACTCATCGAGATGATCAAGCGTGACCAGCCCCAAGCGCGCATCCTGCTCACGTTCTTCTCTCCCTCGGGCTACGAGGTGAGGAAAAATTTCAGCATGGTGGACGCTGTGGTGTATCTGCCGTTTGACATGTCCAAAAACGTGAAGAGATTTCTCGACTTGGTTAAGCCGTCGATAGCCATCTTTGTCAAGTATGAGTTTTGGGGCAACTACCTGAGCGCGCTTAAACAACGTGGAGTTCCCACCTATATCATCTCGGCCATTTTCCGTCCCGGACAAATATTCTTCCGTCCTTGGGGAGGCATGTTCCGCAAGATGCTCAAGTGCTTTGACACGCTGTTTGTGCAAAACGAGCAGTCACGAGACTTGTTGGCGGGCATTGGCGTTGAGAATGTCGTTGTGGCGGGCGACACGCGATTTGACCGCGTGGCCGACGTGCGCGCTGCAGCACGTGAGTTCCCGGTGGTGGCCAAGTTTGTCGAGAATGCTAAATTCACACTGGTCATGGGCAGCTCATGGCCTCCTGACGAGGATATCGTCATTCCTTACTTCAATGCACACCGCGACATGAAACTCATCATCGCTCCCCACGAGTTTGACCGCCACCGCCTGCATGTGCTCATGTCAAAATTGGCGCGTCCTGCCCGTTTCTACAGCGAGGCCACCTTGAAGAACATCGAGAATGCCGACTGCCTCATCATTGACAGCTTTGGGCTCCTTTCCTCGCTGTACCGCTATGGCCAAGCGGCCTATGTGGGAGGCGGCTTCGGTGTGAGCATCCACAACATCAACGAGGCGGCCGTCTATGGCATCCCCGTGATTTTCGGCCCTAAATACCACAAGTTCCAGGAGGCTAAGGACCTGATTGAACTTGATGGCGCCATGAGCATTCACGATGCCGACTCGTTCTCGGCTGCTATGGACCCGCTGCTGGAGAATGAGCCGTTGCGCCTCCATTGTGGCAAGACCGCTGGTGACTATATCCAGTCCCACTTGGGCGGTACCAAGGTCATCTATGACTTGATTTTCTCGGGAAACAGATAAAGGATACTTGGAAATCGGGTGGCTGCAAACGGTTCCCTTATTCAAAAAAAATCGGAAAATCGTTGAATATTAGCGGAATTTGATATACCTTTGTGGCGCTTTAACGAAAATTTCAGGAGATGGTAGATGCTTTGAAGTTGAAAATCAAGACGTTACCATTTGGCACTCATGCGGTTGAGTGTCATGTGGACGAGTCATTTTTTAACAACGGAGAAGAGACCGAGGTGCGTCGCGCCGATGTTGATGTCACCATGCAGGTGACCCGCAAGAGCGAGAACGCCTACCGCCTGGAGATCACGTGCCACGGCACAGTCACCACAGGCTGTGACCGTTGTCTCGATGATCTGGATTTGCCGGTGGATGTGAACTACTGCCTGAACGTGGAGCAAATGGGCACTGAGCTGGATGACACGAATGACGAACTCCTCATCGTGCCATCGGACTGGCGAGAGCTGGATACCGCACCCCTGGTGCGCGATACCGTGCTGCTCGCTCTGCCGATGACGCATTGTCACGAGAACGAGGACGACTGCAATGCCGACATGCTCAACGTGCTCGACAGTCATCGCGTCGAGGAAATACCCGACGGCGAGGACGACCCGCTGAGTGAAACTAACGGCACCGACCCACGCTGGGAGGCGCTGAAAAAATTGAAAGAACAATAACTTTTAAATAACAACAAGAAAATGGCACATCCTAAAAGAAGACAGTCTAAGACTCGTACCGCTAAGCGCCGCACCCACGACGTGGCTGTGGCTCCAACCATCGCTCAGTGCTCAAACTGTGGCGCATGGCATGTTTATCACACCGTATGCCCTGAGTGCGGTTACTACCGTGGCAAGAATGTGATGGGCAAGGAAGAGGCCTAAATCCCATGATTGCTGCCCAATCATGGCAGTGACTGGCAGCGACATGTGATCAACTAAAACGAGATATCCTGAATGGTCTGAATCCTTACATTATTCATCCATTTAGGATATTGAATTTCCTCATCTAATACATACAATAGCTTTCGAGCTTATGCTGAACGCAAAAATTACTGGGATCGCTTCATTCCTTCCCGATGACGTGCTGGACAACGAAATGCTCTCGCAGATGGTGGACACCAATGACGAGTGGATTACTACGCGCGTAGGTGTAAAGGAACGCCGCATCCTCAAGAAGCCTGTCGGCTCATCCTACATGGGCATTCAGGCTGTCAACAAACTGCTGGAGGAGACTGGAACCGACCGCAACGACATTGACCTGCTCATTTGCCCGACGTCCAATCCCGATTACCGATTCCCCTCAACGGCATCGGTCATCGCCCATGGTACCGGCATTGAGAAGAAATGCTACGCTTATGACATTCAAGCGGCTTGTGCGGGATTCTTGGTAGGTCTCTATGAGGCCACCGCCTATATCCGTGCAGGCATTTACAAGAAGGTGATTGTTGTTTCTGCCGAGAAGATGTCGAGCATGGTGGACTATAATGACCGTGCGACATGCCCTCTGTTCGGTGACGCTGCAGCAGCGATGCTGCTCGAGCCTACCGAGGAGAACATCGGCGTAATGGATGGCATCTTCCACGTTGACGGCTCGGGACTGGAGCATCTGGTCTATAAGGCTGGTGGCTCGGCATTACGCACTAGCCACGAGACGGTTGACGCCAACTACCACTGTGTTTATCAGGAGGGTCGCGCCGTTTACCGTCATGCCGTTATCGACATGCTCACCTCGAGCAGGGACGTGATGAAGCGCAACAACCTGACCAACGAGAACATCCAGTGGTTTGTTCCCCATCAGGCTAACCTGCGCATCATCGAGGCCGTCGGCCAGCGTCTGGGCATCCCCGATGAGAAGGTGCTCGTCAACATCCAGCACCGCGGCAACACCAGTGCTGCCAGCATTCCCTTGTGCCTCGACGAGAACAAGCATCGCCTGAAAAAAGGTGACAAGCTCGTCCTCACCGCTTTTGGCGCAGGGTTTACTTGGGGAGCGCTCTACATCATCTGGTCGCTTTAACCCAGATGATAACGAGACAATGAAGCATCACTACTCACCCTGTGTTACTGCAAGAGAGTAGCGATGCTTCTTGAATATAGAAACTAAGGACTAAAAACAAAGGACTAAAATGCATCGAGCAGGATTTGTCAACATCGTGGGCAACCCCAATGTGGGAAAATCGACACTGAGCAACCGCCTGGTGGGAGAGCGCCTGTCTATCATTACCAGCAAGGCTCAGACCACCCGTCACCGCATCATGGGCATCGTCAACGGCGAGGATTACCAGATTGTCTTCAGCGACACCCCTGGAGTGCTCAAGCCCAAGTTCAGGCTCCAGCAGAGCATGCTGGAGTACTCGACAGGCGCCTTGATCGACGCCGACGTGCTGCTTTATGTCACCGATGTGGTGGAGAGTCCCACCAAGAACCAGGACTTCCTCGACCGCGTGGCTAGGGAGAAAATCCCCATTCTGCTCGTCATCAACAAGATTGACCTGCTCAAGGGCAACGACGACCTGGTGCGCCTTATCGAGCAATGGAAGCAACTGCTGCCCAATGCCGAGATCTTCCCCACCAGCGCACTCGAGAACTTCAACGTCGATAACATCATGAAGCGCATCGTCGAACTCCTGCCCGAGAGTCCCCCTTATTTCGGCAAGGACGCTTTGACCGACCGCAGCAGCCGCTTTTTTGTCACCGAGATTGTGAGGGAGAAAATCCTGCTCACCTATGACAAGGAAGTGCCCTATGCCACCCAGGTCATCGTCGAGAAATTTGATGAGAGCGACACCGCCATCCACATTATGGCGGTCATCTATGTCGAGCGCGATAGCCAAAAAGGCATCATCATCGGCCACCAGGGCAGCAAGCTCAAGAGGGTAGGGACCCTGGCGCGCAAGGACATTGAGACCTTCTTTGAGAAAAAAGTCTTCCTCGAGCTGTATGTTAAGGTCGAGAAAGACTGGCGCAACCAGGAGAGCAAACTGCGAGCCTTTGGCTACATCGAGTAATCAACACGACAAGAAATATTACTAACTGGCTAGCGACTAATGACTAGCCACTAAAATTGATAAACATGGGTAGATTAGTAGCAATCGTGGGTAGGCCCAATGTGGGCAAGTCAACGCTGTTTAACCGCTTGACTCAAACGCGTGATGCCATCGTCAACGACACCAGCGGCACCACGCGCGACCGCCAGTACGGCAAGATGGAGTGGAACGGCATGGAAATGTCGGTTGTCGATACCGGCGGATGGGTCGTCAACAGCGAGGATATCTTTGAGGAAGAAATCAACAAGCAGGTGCATCTCGCCATTGACGAGGCCGACGTGATCCTCTTTGTCGTTGACATCAAGAACGGCATCACCGACCTCGACGACCATGTGGCCGACATCCTGCGCCGCACTTCCAAGCCCGTCATCGTCGTAGCCAACAAGGACGACAACAACCAGAGCATGTATGCCGAGGCCGAGTTTTACGCCCTGGGTCTGGGCGCGCCGTTCTCTATTTCGGCCGCCAACGGCAACGGCACGGGAGACCTGCTCGACGAGGTGGTCAGGAAAATGCCCGACAAGGCCGAGGAAGAGCTCGAGAACGATCTGCCACGCCTTGCCATCGTGGGCAGGCCCAATGCCGGCAAGTCATCGCTGGTCAACGCCCTCATGGACGAGCAGCGCAACATCGTCACCGACATCGCCGGCACCACGCGCGACAGCATCTACTCGCGTTACAACAAGTTTGGCTTCAACTTCTATCTCGTGGACACCGCCGGTATCCGCAAGAAGAATAAGGTCAATGAGGACATCGAGTACTACTCGGTGCTGCGCTCCATCCGCGCCATCGAGAACAGCGACGTGTGCATCCTGCTCATCGACGCTACCCGCGGCATCGAGGCCCAGGACGTCAACATCTTCTCCATCATCCAAAAGAACCGCAAGGGACTCGTCGTGCTTGTCAACAAGTGGGACCTCACCCAGGATAAGTCACAACAGGCCATCGACTACTTCGAGGCCACTATCCGCGAGCGCTTCGCTCCGTTCACCGACTTCCCCATCATCTTCGGTTCGGCGCTCACCAAGCAGCGCATCCACAAGGTGTTGCAAACGGCCCAGGACGTGTATAACAACCGTCACATCACCATCCCCACCTCACAGCTCAACAATGTCATGCAGGAAGCCATCCAGGCTTTCCCGCCCCCTGCTGTCAAGGGCAAGTACATCAAGATCAAGTACATCACCATGCTTAAGGGCGCCCATGTTCCCACGTTTATCTTCTTCTGTAACCTGCCCCAGTGGATCAAAGATCCCTACAAGCGTTACCTCGAGAACAAGATACGCGAGAACTGGAACTTGCACGGCACGGCCATCAACCTCTTCTTCAGGGAGAAGTAAACCTATCACGAGCCATGGGCGGGAAATACCATATTTTCCGCCCATAACTTTCTGATTTACAGATGTTAGTGGAATTTCTCTAGGCTTGTCAAGCATTTTTATGCAAAAAAAGTTGCCAAAACATTTGGTGCAGTTCAAAAATTCTTACTACTTTTGTGCACTCAATTAAAACTAAGACGATTTAAAAGGATACTACAACAACTTTTCATCTTGTTTGTGTAGCTTTTATAAAAAATACAACAACAAGAACATATATACTTGAATTTTGGTTATGAAGATGGTGTACTTTTGTGAAAAAGTGCACTTTCGTTTTATATCAGGGACTTTTTTGCTCGTCTTGGGGTGGATTTATCGATTTTTTGCCTAAATTTGCCATCACAAATCCAATATTATAAAACGATTACCACTATGAAGAGAATCAAACTGCTGGTCATCTCAATGGCCGTAATCATGATGGCCGCCACAGCACCCGCTGCTCTGGCCCAGGCAACGCAAAACGTGCAGCAACTCGAGAAAGACATCGAGATGCACGAGAAAAACATCAAGGACAAGGAAGCGGCGATAAAGGATCTTGAGGAGCGCATCGATGCGCTCAAGTCCCAAGTCAAGGACCTCGAGTCACAAAAGAAAGCGCTCGAGAAAGAGATGAAAGAAGAAATCAAGACCCGTAAGGATAAGTTCACCAACCGCGACGAGCTCGTCTATGACCAGGAGATCGTCGATGTCCTCTACAACCCCTACAACAAGAGCGACGTCGAGGAGGCCCTGCGCAGCTTCGAGGGCATGGAGACCAAGGATGTGATCAAGAAGAAGGAACTCGTGGAGAAATACGGCGAGTACACCAAGGACCTCAGGGAGTTCATGGAGAAGGCCAAGAAAGGTCTGGCCAACAACAGGTGGAAATACCTCTCATCGTCCAGCGACGAGTACAAGAAATTTGAAAAAGGCCTCAAGGGCACCAAGTACTGGAAAGTCTATAACAAAAAAGAGAAAAACGAGAGCATCGACTACCTCGACCGCGTCATGGACCGCATCATGCGTTTCAAGAACGACGGCCTCAAAAGCGAGAGCCAGTACAACGAGATCCTCAACATGCTCTACGCCAACTAACGTCGCTGAATAGCCACGATTGCAGGGATGCCGCACCATCAGTTTGTCGATGACACGGCATCCCTTGCTTATTGAATCACATAGAATCAACGAGGCAATTCAAAGAAAAAACGCTCAATCATTTGAATTCTTCACAAGTATGTATTAACTTTGTGAGCGTGTAATCCCGACAATTGCACGATTATTATTTGACTAATTATTGTTTAATCTAAACATCATCACTATGAACGGGAAAAAGATATGCAAATCCTTGCGTGAAATCCGTTGCCGCATCGCTCAGGCCAACGACATTGATTTCATGCCCCATGTCTGCACCCATGAGGGTGACTGCGCCGGCACCTGTCCGGCTTGTGAGAGCGAGTTGCGATACATCGAGCGCCAGTTGCTCAGGCGCACCGCACTGGGCAAGAAAGTGGCTCTAGCCGGGCTAGCCCTGGGAGCAGCCTCGTTGATGCCCATGCATGCACAGCAAGTGGCAACCACAACACCCCAAGCCACTACCCAGCGGACCACTCCGCGGTTGGTCGATGCCGCCCCAGGCGACACCACGGCAGTCGTGGTGCGAGGCAAAGTCATCTGCGAGGATGACACGTGTGAAGCCATCGGCGCACACGTTATCCTCAAAGGGACCAAACTCGGCACAGGGACCGACATCGATGGCAATTTCGCCATTCGCGTGCCCAAGGGCAGCAAACTCGTCATCTCCTATATAGGATACGAGACTCAAGAATACGAGGTAAAAGCGACAACGGCCAATGAAGGTGTCGTCATCGCCCTCAAACTGAAAGACGACTTAAAAGAAGAGATAGTCATCGTTGGCGGGATTCAAATCAGCCCTAAAATGCACGCTGTAGATGCCGACATCTACCTGCCCGACAGTCCACGACGTTGAGTGCAGCATTTCCAAGCAGGAACTAAAACAAAACCGCCGGCACCATCAAGTGTCAGCGGTTTATTGTGGTCCCACTTGGACCAATAGATATTTTATCGTGTTTTTCTTCACTTGTTTTTGTTTTATTGTATATCAGTTAGTTAATCATAAAATAAGCACAATTAAAAGAAAATAATATCAATAATTTGTGAAATAATTGAGAAACTTTTATTATCTTTGCAGTGATATTAAATAACGATAGTAACACAATCATTTCACAGCAGTATGGCAAGCATCAAGTTTATAATGGGTAAGCGGGGCGACGATGTTCGTGCCGACATAACACTGCGTTTGACTATCAGCAACGCAAAGAAGGTACAAAGCAGGGTTAAAGGCGTTACGGTGTTCCGTAAGTATTGGAGCGACGCAAAGCAATGTAACGACACGTCGCGAAAGTTTATCAAGCCCTGGGAGCTTCAGGAAATGACCGCCATTAACAACACGCTCACGAGTTTATCGTCACATGTGAAGGGTCTAGCCGATGCCACCGACAACGACATAATAACTAAAGATTGGCTAAACGACGCAATAGACCGCTACCTGCATCCCGAAAAGTACAAACCCAAAGAGGATCCCAAAGAGGAACCAATGACGCTCATAAAAGCCGTTAACAAGTTTATAGATGATGCGCCATCACGAATTATCCAATCCGGGCCACACAAAGGCAGGCAGATTGGACGTGCAACACGATACCAATACAAGCAGATGCACAGTCATTTGATGGGCTTTTTGAAAAGCGAAGGTAAAGAAGATATTCTACTTTCTAAGGTCGATACGGATTTCTACAATAGATTTGTTACCTATCTTTACAGCCAGGGCCAGAAAATGAACACCGTCGGAAAGCACGTCAAGAACATCAAAGCAGCCATTAATGCACTACCGATGAAAGACCGTGTTAACTGCGAATTTACCGAGCGGAGAAAGTGCGTGAAGCTGTCCGAAAAGGTTGACAACATCTACCTGGACGAAACGGAACTGCAATCGCTTGCAGAACTCAATTTGACCGCTATACCCTACCTTGACCGAGTGCGTGACCAGTTCCTTGTGCTTGCATGGACGGGGCAAAGGTTTTCCGATCTTGACCAACTAGTAAAAGATAACATCCTTGAAGATGGATTGTGCAAGCGGTTTATCATCAAGCAAACCAAAACAAGTGAAACCGTTGAAATACCAATCTTGCCACAAGTGCAAGCGATATTGGACAAGTATAACTACAAGATGCCTCGCGTTATCGACAACCAGGTGTTTAATCGTTTCATCAAAGAGGTTGCAAGGATGGCGGGCATTAACAGCAAGGTTAAAATTTCCCACACCGAGCAGAAAAAAGATGGTACAGCAGGAGAGGTAACCAGGACTTATGAGAAATGGGAAAAGGTAGCATCCCACACCGGGCGAAGGAGTTTTGTAACAAACCTGTTCATGCGTGGCATCGATGTTCTTGAAATCATGCGTATATCAGGACACCGTGATATAAGTGTATTTAAGGACTATATTAAGGCATCCAGGAGCGAAAACGCAAACAGTGTTTATAAACAATTTACTAACAACTAATTTCAAAACATTATGGAAGCAAAAACAAACTTATCCGCACAAGCGGAAATGATTGCAAGCCGCTTAATGCGCGACAAGCAGTTTAACGACATGGTAGCAACAGCGACTAAACGCAATGAATGAGCGAATATGCGGGGAGTATGCTTTGCTTACTGGCCTTAGTCCCTGTGATGGTCTGCTATATGTGAACGGCCAAATATCAGCACATAGCAAGTCGCTCAAAGCACTGGTAGAGGTCTATGAACAGCACCCAGGACAACGTGATCTAATCGAGGGATTTATAGACCACAAAACACAGCAAATCGCACTGTTGCGAAAGATGCAAACCGTATTAGCTAACAATAATAACCAATTATTAAACTCAAAAACAATGGAGAGCGAAATTTATCACTATCAGGAAGAAGATTTCCTGAACAACAAGCGCGACATTGCAGACGCATTTTGCGCGCTTCATTTTGCGGATGGCTTATCCCCAAACCAACGTGAATCTATAAGCCACTGCTTATCGGTGCTAAATGATTTCCTTGAAGCAGTTCACGACGGAAAGACCATCGTATATCACGAGGGCGAAGACTAGCGTCGCAAGTACGATAATTATTTGATGCTGTCCGCTAGCCGGACATAATTACAAAAAAAAGGGGGTGCTATCACAGCAGCCCCTTTTTATTTACGATAGCAATGAAGAAATTATAATCTCAGTGCCTTTCACTTGTACTAGATTCAGCCGTTTTAGTCTTGCAAGCAGTTTGTCAGCCGCTTTTGCGTATGTACTAAAGTAGCCAGTCATGCAGGTCGCTAGCACCGTTGCGGCTACTGGCTTGCATCCATGAAAACCAGTGTACCACTTGCAAAACATCCTCAAATCCTTGTCGGTAATATTTTCGATGTTCATTTTAATATTGTGTTATTGTGTGGTTACTAGGTTACAATAATATAACTAACTGATAAACTGCAACTTATCCCGTAACCAGCGTGTAACCTCTTTTTGCCCCTGCTCATAGTGGCCACTAATAAGTGGTTACTGTTAGGTTACGGAATAAGTCACTAATATTCAACTAATTAAGTTGATGTAACCATGTAACCTATAGTTTCTCATTTCCTGCCGTTCTTGACATTGGTTAGCCAGACCCGCCCCGATTCTCCAAGTTTAAGCGCATCCGCAAGCCTGGATATTACCGCACTTGGGTAATGATAAAACAAATATCTCATTGTTTCGGTCTTATTTGGGGTGTTCTCTTCAGGACGCAATAGTTTGACTGCTGCGGATATTTGCTGTTGCACGAAGAACTGCGTTATTTCCGTGGCATATCGCATAACAGGGGCAGTGATTGTTCTATCTCCATTTAACACCGCTAACGCGGCTACGGTACGATATAAAGTATATGTCGCCTTATGCCAGAGCGCGGCTTCGGTCTCAGCGAGTTGGCCTTCTGAATCTAAGGCGGCATCTTCCATTTCAGCCCAATATTCCTCTGCTTTTTCTCTCCATGTCGTCGCTTCGGATCGCTCTACGATAACAATATCGTCAATGTGCAGAAGACGCTCTACAAGTCGATCCCAGTTCTTTTTGGTTTCGGGCTTAATGATTGATTTGCGCTTCTTTCCTTTTCTGCGATAAACATAGACCGGGGAAAAACGTTCAAAGAGGCCATCGTCGTTTAACAGCAGCGGTTTCATAATGCGTTCGTACGTTCTCGGCTGTGTGGTGGCAAACAGGGTACAAGCTGGTTTTTTTATTCTAAACGTTCCCCTTCCCATTGTCGTTACCTTTGTTGTGATTTGTGAATAGATGCTCTCCAAATGACCGAGCATTTGCTCGTTACCACTCTTGGAATACCTGCCCCAGTTTCCCGCCATTGTAGCGAACTCATCAAGATAGAGACATCCTTCTCCGTTGTTATCGGCAAGTTGTTTGAGGAAAGCTTCATCGGTGACGCTCTGTATAATACGTTGCCTGAACTTTGGTGCGGGGCCTTGCTTCTTGATCTTCATCCACTCGGCCAACTCATCGTTATATCGTTCTTCTTCTTCATCGTCATATTTCTCGAAGGTTTCAAAGAAAAAATATGAAGGAGAGGTTTTGCCGACTGATTTAAGACCGATAACGATTGGCCATATGGTTGGATAATTCGGATAATTATCGATTATGGATTTTGCTTTCTTGCCTATTGCCGCACATACCGCTGCAAGTGCAGCGACAGCAGGAATCGTTGGATTACACCAGTAACCGTCGGCTACATCATTGATGATGTCTTGGAGTTCCTGGGGCAAACCCCAAAGTGGGAACTCTTTCAAGTCCTCAGATGATGGTGGGAAATCGAGTGAGTCCCGCTCTTTAGCCGCTTTGCCGTTAATCACGGCCATAAAAGGAGTGCGGCTTTTATTTACTTTTGTCGCTTCGAAAATACCTTGTGTAACATTTTCGACTCCATGCTTGCCAGTGCCAAAATTTTGCACTATATTTGCATCGTAATTCTTCTCCAACTCTGCGGCCTCATGGGTCGCTTTTTTTGTTTCTTCCATAGTTAATTTATTTATTGACGGAGTTAGTGAATTGCCGCAAAAGTTCGACAGGATAAAGCACTCGACGACCTGCGCGGGTTGGTGTCAAGTAACCTACCTTTTCCCAATTCGCAAGCGTCTGAACTGAGACGTGAAGATACTTTGCCGCCTCACTGCGGGTAAGCATCTCCGAAGAACTCTCTGCGACCTGTGTGTTTGATGATGAATACCGCTCCATCGCGGCTGTAACTGCGTTGGTAACAAGCTGCTCCAAGTCGTCAGTCGCAATTTGATAAACCAATATCGGCTGTGCGTTTAAGTGTGTTGTCTTATTTGACATATTTCTTGTATTTCTTAATGGGGGTGAGGCTGTTCACCCCCTTGTTAATAATCGTTTGTTTTTCGGTTTATGGCAATTTGATAGAATAATCGCCAAAATACCGATAAAGTGCCAAATAATCCTCCTTTTTAAGCCCTAAAACTAGGTTTTTAAGTGTCGTTTTGCTTTTTCTCCATGACTTGAAACGCTTTTTCCGTAAAAAAATATGTTCCTGGCTGTCCTACTCTTTCACTCACGAAACCTTGTGCAAGTAATTGAGCAAAAGCCCATTGCGCAACCGCTTCACGCATCTTAGCGGGTAACAAAGATGTCGAAGCGCGTGGATGTGCAAAACACTCCCGCAGTTCACTCTCGGTGTGTTGATGCCTGTTCGCATCGTGCTTCCAATCAAAATCGGGATCCTCATCGAGTTGCCGATAGTGATAGTCTAGAATGTCTTTTACCAGCCGTTTGAGATCTGGCAGGCCAAAGGATAACGAAAACATGATTTCCCTTGAGCCGTTGTTGATTCTTCGATTTCGTGTAATCATCGCGCCGTAGTTTTTAAAGGAATCGTGATTCAAGTTCTTGTGCTGCCTGCTCGTCCCTCACGCGCTTTTCCTCAAGATGCTGGATATATTCCTCAATATTGAATGAACCGTGCTTGATTGCGTCAAGTTCAAGTTTAAGTGCATCACGTTCTGCGGTAATGTTCGCAAGTTGTTCCTGAAGCTGTTCTATCTCGTTCATCTTTGTAAAAAATTATAGTGTTAGTAATAAAGTTCTTTAACCTTTTGCGGTGCAATGACCTTACCGCCAATCGTCCGGCTTGAAAGCAACATGGAGCGATTTATCCAGGACTCATAAAGCTGGTTTTCGCTCATCCGCGACAGCATTACAAGCGGGCAGTCTTTGACTTGGTGCTGCTGCTCAAAACTCCTCAGAGCTTCAACTGCTGACCTCATTTCTGCAATGAGCCGCCAATGTTCCTCGGCTAGCGGTGGCACTGTCCTTGTTGACTTTTGTTGTGCAATAGCATCTACCTGCTCATCAGCAAGATGGTAGTTAAGGCCATCTTGATCGGGCAGCCAATCAAGTTCCGGGCAGTCGTGGAGGATGCCGTCAATTTTGAGAACTGCTCGTTCCGATTTTGCCTTGATTGCTCGCCAGGGGGCAAGCCTTGATTCTCGCTCTGCTGCTGTGAGGCTCTTGTCAGCCCGCACCAGGGCTATACGGTTGCCTAACTGCTCGCGCAACCAGTCAGCGTCAACGATGTTACCTAGTGCGGTAGGTACGTCCAATTCAGGGATAGAGCGCAATTTCGTCACAGCATCCCTTAGTGTTGCTTCCGCGCTTCGAATGGCGGTTACAGCATCTTTTTTTTCTTTCGCTAAAATAATTTCTGCCATAGTTTCTTTTGAAAAAAATTATTACTGCTGCAAAGGTATATCGAGCCAAATAATTTTTGTGGAAACGCTTCCGTCGTTGCATTTCGTTTCCACTCGCAAACGAAAAATAATTATTTGTCGTATGTCACACACATTAAATATATAGTGCTGATTTTTGTGTAATTCATTGATTTTTGCTAAATTTGCGATGCTGGTCAAAGAGGCCAGTTAATTTGAAAGGGATTTGTGTGGCTCTCGACACCGCTGGGCATGGGTTTACCTGTCGGGCGGTTTTTTTTGATTGTGGTTACTGAGTTGGTAATCCCTTTGCAACAGCAAACGTAAAAAATGAAAAAAATAAAAAATCTCGGTGGGGGGTCACATTGTTGGGCAATTTCCCCATTTGGGGGTGTAGGGGGTCTATCGAGAAAACCAAGCGACTACGACAGCGACACACCAGGTCGTATCAGGTCACATCAGGTCGCACCGAAGCCAGTAACGGTGCTATTATTGCGTTCATCGGCTGTTGTAGTATGAGGCCATTGTTAATGACCTCACAGCACACCAAGCGGCAGGGGCTTGCAGGGCAAAAATAGACCCCAAAACGCAGCAACTTTAATAAAAGTGATAAATTTGTGAAACTTTTCACAAAGGCAAAGGTATAAAATAATTGCTAACCACCTAATATATAAGTAGTTAGCAAAATATAGTGGTGGTCCCACTTGGGCTTGAACCAAGGACTCCCTGATTATGAGTCAGGTGCTCTAACCAACTGAGCTATAGGACCTGTCAGGAGAGGGCATCAGATGCCGACATCCTAAGCGGGTGCAAAGATACAAAACTTTTGGAAATCGGCAAGACTTGACAGGGCGTTTTATTGTTTTTGAAATATGCAAACATCAAAAAAATGGCATATTTGAGACGTAAAACACTAATTTATGGGTTTTTCACATTTTTTAAACCTTTAATTTTTTCCATTAAAGAAATATTTAGTTAATTTGCAACCATAAAAGTAATAGGCAATATGGCAAATATGCCAACAGTAAAGAGAAAATGCTTTTATGGGGTAAATATAGTTTTCAAGTATTAGTAATTATGAGGGTCTCAGCAGTGATTGCCTAGACCTCTCTTTTTTTTAGTACCTTTCTTCTCTCGCTGCCCGCGTCTATTTTTATTTTAGCATGAGTTCGACGAAAATTAAGTGACGTCTATTAACTCCTCCCCTAAGCTAGGGGAGGTGGTGCAAAGCGCCGGAGGAGTATGATTTGTCCTCGTATTATAATCTTTGATAGTATCAACGCCCCCGCCGCTTTCGCGGCACCCCCTCTTATCTAAGAGGTGGAGTTGCTAACGCCTTGATTGATAAACAACAAATTCATCAAACTCACGTTATTCTAGCATTTCCTTAAGGGTAAAAATGCCCTCGCGGCCCATGTTCATCATCAGGTCGAGGATGCTCAGGTCGGGGCGGAAATCGTCGGCCCCTTTTTTCCACATTTGATAATAAGGCACATTGGCAATAGGTAGCGTGTCGGGCTTCTTCATCGCGATGCGCCCGCGCAGGTCGGTCACCTCAAGCCAGTCCGTCTCCACGTCATGTAACAGCGCGGTCTTGATGGGCAAGTCCATGAAGTCGATGATGACCTCATGCAGCTGGCTGTTGAACTCGTGCAGGTAGCGCTGTGAGCCATAAATCACCCGCTGCAGGTCATCGGCCACATAATCAAAGTAGGGTGAACGGCCATAGGCCGAGTACAGCGCGCCCCAATGCAGGCGGCGCCAGTCGCCGTGCTCCGAGATGAGCACGTCCCTGAGCGGGGTCATCATGTTGTTGGTTGAGCCCACGAGGGGCACGGTGAGCGTCTGGACGCCATTGGGGCCGTCAACGCGGTAACGGTGGTGGCTGTGCCGCAGGGGCAAGCGCTTCTCGTCAAGGTCAATGAGCAGCGTGCCAGCCTTAAGGGCAGCGGCATAGCACCGCACGCTGGCGGCGCACATGCTACCCATCACAGCTGCCGTTGCCGATGATTTGTGCATTTATTAGTCCTTAGCTAACCCCTAAAGCCTAACCCCTAAAACCTAACCCCTAAAGCCTAAAGCCTAAAGCCTACTTCTTATCCTGATTAGGTAACTTGAAGATGCGGTTCCAGCGGATGCCGCCGTCAAACAGCTTGTGGTCCTTATCAAACGAGATGAGGATGATCGACGGGGTGCCCACGATGTGGTCCTCGGGCACGAAGCCCCAATAGCGCGAGTCAAGCGAGTTGTCGCGGTTGTCACCCTGCATCCAGTAGTAGTCCATCTTGAAGGTGTAGCTCGTCGCGGGCTTGCCGTTGATGTAAATCTGGTCGTTCTTCACCTCCAGGTCGTTGCCCTCATAGTTCTTGATGCAGCGCGCATACAGCGGCAGGTTCTCCACCGTCAAGTTCACCTTGGCGCCCTTCTTGGGAATCCAGATGGGACCGTAGTTGGCGTGAGTCCAGCCATAGTCGACACCGATAGGATAGGTGGAAAGAGCCTCTGAAGGATCAGGTTGGAAGCGCTGGACATCCTGTACCCAAGGCTTGCTCTTCATGGTCTTGGCCATTTGGCCCGTCATGGGCAGCACATAGAGGTTCGGGATGATGTTGCCATACATGTCCAGGGCGTGATGGCGGTCGGCCACGCTGATTTCCATTTCCTCAAACACGTCATCGCTAATCTGGGTGCCGTCGGTCTGGACATAATAGAAATACTGCACGTTCTTGGGTTGGGGGACAGCCTTGCCGTCGGCATAAACAATGCCGTCTTTGATCTGAATCGTCTCACCTGGCAATCCCAAGCAGCGCTTCACGTAGTTGTCGCGACGGTCCACGGGACGATAGATAATCTCACCAAAGGCGTCTTTATTGCTGTTGACCACATCATGGCCATAGTGCTGGCACAAGCTGTAATAATCCTCTGAGCTGCCATATTTCATGGCCACCGTGTCGCCGGCAGGGAAGTTAAACACCACGATATCCATGCGCTCCACGTTGCGCAGGCCCTTCAAGCGGTGGTAATCCAGCTGCGGGTGTTCAATGTAGGATTTGCAGTTAAGAATGGGCAACATGTTCTGGGCCAGCGGGAAGTGTAACGGTGTCTGTGGCACGCGCGGGCCATAGGTCACCTTGTTCACCCACAGGAAATCGCCGGTCAGCAGCGACTTCTCGAGTGACGACGAGGGAATCTGATAATTCTGTCCCACAAACAGGAACAGGAAATAAACCAGCACCAGAGCATAAACGATCGCGTCAATCCAACTCATGAGCGTACGCATCGGGCCGGGTTTCCAGCCTTTCCACGCACCCCAGGGGATGAACTGTGTCAAGTAGATGTCGGCCAGCAGGATCAAGCCCAGCAACAGCCAGGGATTGCCCATCCAGATGGTCCATAGCACGTAGATGAGCGCTACGATGGCAAATCGCCACCACCGCGTCTTTTTCACGCGCCCCAAGCGCTCTTTAAGCGATCCGGTCTGCCTTACATACTCTTCTTTTTTCGTTTTCTCGATATCGTTTGCCATATTCTGTCTTAATAATTGAAATAGAGTTCCCATGGTCAAAGGCCTAAAACCTAAGCGCCTAGAGCCTAAAACCTAAAAAATCGGTGCGAAATTAATAAATAATGTGGAAATAATGCCTATCTTTGCCATTTAAGAAACGTTTTTTAGATAAATTTGGCGACACCTTAACATAAATCAATCAAATTGCTTTTGTTTTCGGCTAGCGCCAATTATAGGATAAGTTATGAAAATCAAAAAAATTATCGCCCCTGGTGAAACCATCATCTATGAGCCCAAACTGAGCAAAATCGCTTATTTGAACTTGGGCCGCCTTATCCGTAACTTGACAACCACCATCTTTGTGAGCGACAAGCGGTTTTTCCATAGCCACGGCTGGGTTCATCGCCACGCCCATGAGATTGTTATCGGCAAGGTCGAGAGCATCCTGGTCGAGCAAGGACTGTGCGGCAGGCTCTTCAACTATGGCACCATCAGGGTCTCGGGCACTGGTGCGGGCACCATCGTGCTGCAATACATCAAGCGTCCCCTCGAATTCCAGCGCCAAGTGCGAGCCATTCAGGGTGCCGGCACGGCTCCTAATTCATAAATTCACACCCATTTTTAAGGCTTCAGTCTAATGTCGCTCCATGTAATAAAAACGGTGGTTTCCAGCATGCATGCTGTGTTAAAAGGACATCGCATGGTATTGATGCTGTGCCTGTTGTGTGTCCTGCACATGCATGCTGAGGTGATAGACTTGAAGTGTGAGGGGTTAAAAGCACCTTTAGGCATCGACACGGCAACACCGCACTTCAGTTGGAAACACACGCTCACCCGCAACGGCGAACGTCAAACGGCCTACGAGATTCAAGTCGCCAGCGACAGCATCGCCTTGGCCAAGGGGCGCGCCGACCTGTGGAAAAGCGGACGGATAGAAGGCGACAATCAGGTGATGGTTCCCTATCAAGGCACCCAGCTGGCCGAGCGGCAACTCTGCTACTGGCGCGTCCGCACCTGGGACGAGCGAGGCCATCGCTCGGCTTGGAGCGGGATTGAGCGTTTTGCTGTGGGCATCTTGGGCGAAATGTCGGGCCAATTTATCGGCAATTTCCAGGGCGACACCCTCGCTTCAACACCGATGTTCCGCAAAACCATTACCGTGTCCCGCACCCGCAAAGGCATCGCCATGGTGCTTGTTCATATCAACTCATTGGGCTACCACGAGCTTTACGTCAATGGCACACGGGTAGGTGAGCACGTGCTGCAGCCTGCCGTGTCCCAGCTAGACCGGCATTCCCTCATCGTGACGCAAGACATCACGCCCTACCTGCATGAAGGAGAAAACGAAATCCTCATTGCGGTGGGCCAGGGCTGGTACCGCAAGACCACCTTTGGAGCACAATATGATGGCCCACTGCTGCGAGCCGAAGTCTGCCAACTCGTTGACGGCCGCTGGAAGTTACTCGCTGCAACCGATGAGACATGGGAGACGGCCTCAAGCGGCTACAGTTATACCGGCACTTGGGCGCCGCTGCGTTTTGGCGGCGAGCGGCTGGATGCCACTAGAACGGCTGTATGGCACCCTGTGAGCGCATTTGTTGTGAACCACATGCGGGCCACGCCTCAAGCGTTTGAGGGCAACCGCATCATTGATACCTTGTCGCCTAGGAGCGCGACACGTCAGGCCGACGGCTCGTGGCTCATCGACTTCGGACGCGTCATCACAGGGTGGCTGCAAGTCGAGTTCGCTCCGCTGCAGCGGGGACAAGAAGTGACGATGGAATACAGCGACCACATTCCCGAGGGCGGCACATTCGAGTGCCAGGAGGGCGAGTGTGACTCTTATGTAGCTAACGGCAAAGGAGACCATCAGGAGTGTTTCCGCAACAGGTTTCACCATCACGCCTTCCGTTACGTGCGGCTCAAGGGTGGTGACTTCAGTACAATCAAAGCGTTACAGCTCAGCGCACTGAATCCCGATGAGGCGTCTTCCTTCTCCTGTTCCGACACCCGCCTCAACGCTGTACATGACCTGATCCACTACACGATGCAGTGCCTCACCTTTGGCGGCTACATGGTGGATTGCCCCCACCTGGAGCGCATGGGCTACGGTGGCGACGGCAACTCATCGACGATGACGTTACAGACCATGTATGACGTCGCACCCACCTACATGAACTGGCTGGACGCTTGGGGTGACTTGATGGACGAGGAAGGCTCGATACCACATGTTGCACCTGCCGGCAGCGGCGGTGGCGGCCCCTACTGGTGCGGATTCATCATCAAGGCCCCCTGGCGCACCTATATTAACTATGGTGACAACCGGCTGCTTTCACACCATTATGAGCAAATGAAACGCTGGCTCGGTTATGTCAAGAAATACAGTGCCGATGACGGCCTGCTGCACCCCTGGCCCGACACTAAAATACGATTCTGGTTCTTAGGCGACTGGCTTGCCCCTAAAGGCGTCGACATAAAGGGCGAGTCGGTCCTCCACGCCAACAACTGCTTCATCAGCGAATGCCTGAAGGATATGGAGCATGTCGCCTTACTGCTTGGCCAACCCGATGATGCTCATGCTTACGCGACATGGCATGAACAACTCAAGGCCGCCATTCACAGTCAGTTTTACCATGCCGACAGCCACAGTTACGCCAATGGCACACCACTTGACAATGCTTATGCCCTGTTGGCCGGAGTGCCACCCGATAGCGCCATTGCCCGTCAAGTGCAGCAGCAACTCATCACTGACTCATACGGCAAATACAACGCGCATATCGCTGTGGGTTTGTTCGGAGTGCCCATTTTCACTGAATGGGCCACGAGGGAGCGTCAGAGCGACCTGATGGCGACCATCCTGCGCCAGGAGGATTACCCGGGATACCTGTACATGATCAACCATGGCGCGACTGCCACCTGGGAATCGTGGGACTCGGAACGTAGCCGTGTCCATAACTGCTACAACGGTATCGGCACCTGGTTCTATCAGGCCTTAGCCGGTATCCGCCCTGATGCCGCGTCTCCTGGCTATCGTCATTTCTTCATCGACCCGCAACCTACAGGAGGCGTGACTTGGGTCAAGGCTACAAAGCCCACCCCCTACGGTGACATCAGCGTTGAAATGGCCGACGGCAAACTCCACGTGACAGTCCCCGTGGGGACCACAGCCACAGTATTCCCTCAGACAGCCCACCAGCAGACCTTTCCTGCTGGTCGATGGACTATCGAACAGAAAAAGTAACACAATATCATGCCAATCATTGAGGTTACATCACTGGATCAGCAAGGAGTTGAGGTTTACGGGACCTTGACCGAGGCCCAGCTGCGCAACCGCCTGGAGCCTGACAAGGGCATCTTCATTGCCGAGAGCCCTAAGGTCATCAACGTCGCCCTCAACGCCGGCTACGAGCCCCTGTCGCTGCTATGTGAGCGGCGACACATCACTGGCGACGCCGCGGGCATCATCGAGCGATGTGGCGACATCCCTGTCTATACCGGTGAACGCGAATTGCTCGCCTCGTTAACGGGCTACACGCTCACGCGTGGTGTGTTGTGTGCCATGCGTCGCCCTGTCATGCCATCAGTCGAGGATCTGTGCCGTGAGGCCCGTCGCGTCGTGGTTATCGACGCTGTGACCGACACAACCAATATTGGTGCCATCTTCCGCTCGGCAGCCGCCCTCGGCATCGATGCCGTGCTATTGACGCCCACTGCATGTGACCCGTTGAACCGCCGCGCCGTGCGTGTGTCGATGGGCTCGGTTTTCCTCGTGCCCTGGACATGGATTGATGGTGAGGTGACCCCGACACTCAATGCGTTAGGCTTTAAGACCGCTGCCATGGCACTGAGCGACGACTCCATCACGCTCGACGATCCCACCCTTAAACAAATACCTCGCCTGGCGCTCATCATGGGCACCGAGGGCGATGGGCTTGCCCATCAGGTCATCAGTGCGGCCAACTATGTCGTGCGCATTCCCATGAAGCATGGTGTGGATTCGCTCAACGTCGCCGCTGCCGCCGCGGTCGCCTTTTGGGAATTACGCAAAACCTAAGACTAACAACCAAATAATGATATAGAACGATGAAAATACCTAGAATCAGAGTAAGAATGCCTCGTAGCGCTCGCAGTTGGGCTTATGGGTCAACTTGGAGAGAATTGTTCCTGACCATCGTCGGTACAACCATCTCGATTGTGCTCACCTTTGGCACCGCTGGCCTGTTAGACCGCTGCCAGCGCATTGAGGACCGCAAGATGTCGGCCATGATGGTGATGAGCAACATTGAGAACTTCTCCAGAACCGCCGAGGAAATGTCTCAGAGAATCGCAAGATGTGACTCCATCGGAACCTGGATGCTCTCGCTGCCAAAGGACTCGCTTGACCTGATTCCGCCCGAAGAAGTTCAGAACCTCCTCCTCGAGGTGATGACCCTCGTTGATCCGTTGACTCACGACAAAACAGCCGAGAACATCTTTAGCAACAGTATTGAGACTTGGAAAAACATGGGTAATTTCCAGTTTATTGATAACGTGGGCAAGTGTTTCTCAGAGATGAATGCTAACGAGGCCAACTGGAATCAATGGGTCAATGAATACGAAGCCACCATCAGTGATGTGGTTTCCCAAATGAAACCAGGAGAGCACTCATTCACCAAACTGCTCAACGACAATGTGTTTAGGCAGAAATTAGTGGACTTTCATGTGCGCAAGGCTTGGTTGGAATACATTGCGGCCAATATACGCTATCTCAACAGGAAGAACATGAAACTCATCGGCATTAACGAGGACGAGGTCATGGCCTTTACCGATGAACGTTCACGCGATATTCAAATCGGGATGAAGGAACCCAAGCAAGCCGATTTCAGAACCGACACAATCAGTTTCGATAGCCTGACCACACTGCGACCCGTCATCCAGCACTTTGATAGCATCATGCATGGCAAGAAGCCTTTACAAAAACCCAAGGAAATAGTGCCAGCTAAATAAGGATATCTTCTGATTTTTAGTGGGTTATCCTCTAAATAACACTGTAGAGACGCAAATTTTTGCGTCTCTACAGTGTTTATGTATTGATTATCAGAATTATAATCTCGTCGAGTTTACTCTAAACACCCATGAGGGCGGCCTTGACGATTAATATTGTCGGTTAACCCATGAAGGCGGTAAAGAGATTGATGAGCCAGCCGCTGATGGCCATGTAGATGGTGATGCCCACAATATCGTTGGTCACGGTGACGAACGGACCAGTCGCGATGGCGGGGTCAATCTTCATCCTTTCCAGCACCAGAGGCACCACCGTGCCGAACAGCGAGGCAAACATTACTACCAGGAACAGTGATGCCGTCACTGCTGCGGCGGCGATGTTTGACTTAGTGGGGTCGTTATCCACGGGGAAGAAGCGTGTGTAAAGGAAGATGAGCAGGCCCATGACCAGCGCATTGATGAGCGCCGTACTGAACTCTTTCAACAAGTGCTTGCCCACGTGCTTGATGTCCAGGCTACCGTTAGCAAGACCCTGCACAACGATAGCGCTAGATTGGGTGCCCACATTACCGCCGGTACCGCCAATCAAGGGGATGAACAGCGCCAGGCCGGGCAGAATGCGCAACAGGTCGGCATCGCCCTCGCCACCGCCCAGGATTAGGGCGTTGATGATACCACCCACCAAGCCAATGAGCAGCCACGGCAAGCGGGCTCTCACCTGGCGGAAGACGTTGTCGTCGGTCTCCAGGTCGCCCGAGATACCAGATGCCAACTGGTAGTCGCGCTCTCCCTGCTCACGCACGCGGTCAATGATGTCGTCAATCGTGATGCGGCCCATTAGGCGGCCGATACTGTCAACAACAGGCATCGCCACAAGGTCATATTTCTCAAAGTCGAGGGCAACGTCCTCGATGTCGGTATCGGTGCGCACGCTGATGGGGTCGGGCTCCATGACATGCTTGATTTTGGAGGCCGAGGGGTTGGTGATCGTGGTCTTCAAGGGGAAGATGCCTTTCAGGCGGTTATCGTCGTCAACGACATAGATATTGTAGATTTCATCAATATCCTCGGCTTGCTGGCGCATCGCCTTGATGCAGTCGGGCATCGACATGTTCTCGTTGACGACAATCATCTCGGTAGACATGTAACCACCGGCGGTGTCCTCGTCATATTGCAACAGGTCCACGATATCGCCGGCCTGCTCCACATCGTCGATGTGCTTGATGACGTCCTCGCGGTCCTCCTCGTCAAGTTCCTGGATCACGTCAACGGCGTCATTGGCGTCCATCTGTTCCAGCTGCTTGGCGATTTCCTCGTTGGGCATCAGCTCCATCAGGTCGTGGCGCTGGTCCTCGTCGAGCTCGATCATCACGTCGGCGGCGGTTTCATCGTCGAGCAGCATCATGATGAATAGGGCTTCCTCGTCATCGAGGTCACCCACGAGTTCAGCGATATCGGCAGGGTGCAAATCTTGGATTTGCTCCTTTACCTTTTCCTCGTCTTTGTTGTCGATGAGTTGGTTGAGCGACAACAGATATTCTTCGGTAAACTCTTTCATTGCATTTCAGGTGTCGTTGATTGGTTGAGTGATGTTGCAAGCCGCGTGAGGTCGATAAAATCCTCCACGCTCAGTGTCTCGGGACGTTGTCGGAACACGTCGCGTTCCATTACCGCGGTGTTGGCGCCGAAGATCGGCTTCAATGAGCTTCGCAACATCTTGCGCCGTTGTCCGAATGATGCCTTGACGATGCGCTTGAACATGCGCTCGTCAACACCCAGGTCGGTCACGCTGTTACGGGTAAGCTTCACCACGCCGCTCTTGACTTTAGGGGGTGGGTTGAAGACATGCTCATCAACCGTGAACAGGTAGTCGATATCATACCACGCCAGCAACAGTACCGACAAGATGCCATAGGTCTTGCTCCCGGGAGGCTCGGCGATGCGTTGAGCCACCTCGCGCTGCAACATGCCGCTACAGCACAACACCTGGTCGCGGTAGTCCAGCACCTTGAAGAAAATCTGTGTAGAGATGTTATAAGGATAATTGCCGATGACGCAGAAGGGGCGGTCGCCATACAGCCGCTTGAGGTCCATCTTCAGGAAGTCCTCGCCGATGATGCGGCCGTGCAGCTGCGGGAAAGACGCCTCGAGATAGTCCACGCTCTCACTGTCGAGTTCCACGACGGTAAGGTCAAGACCCATCTCCAGCAGGAACTGGGTAAGCACTCCCATTCCTGGTCCCACTTCCAGCACCGGCAAGTGCTTGAAGTCGTCCAGGGTGTGGGCGATGCGCTCAGCAATTGATAAATCGGTCAAGAAATGCTGGCCCAATGACTTTTTTGCTCTAACTTTCCGCATTATTCTAACATTTATTGCTAACTTTGCACGCTCCCAATGGGTCTTTTGCAATGTGCAAAGATAACCTTTTTTTGGCGTTTGACAGTATTGGGAGCTTCATTTTAACTTAACATTAAACGAAAAAAAGTGAAAAAGGCCATTTCATACCTGATAAAATACGGCATTCCCCTCGTCATTGGCGTGGGACTGATGTATTTTCTGTACAAGAACGTGGATTTAGACGCCATGATGGATACGCTCAAGACCGATGTGAATTATTGGTGGTTTATCCCCATTGCCATCGTGAGCATTTTTAGTCATGTTTTCAGGGCTTTGAGGTGGCGCCTCCAGCTTAAGGCCATTGACGTCAAGCCGTCGTTCAGTGCTGTGTTGAACAGTATTTTCGGCACCTATGCCGTCAATTTGGCTTTCCCCCGTTTGGGCGAGGTGTGGCGTTGCGGCTATATCGCTAACCGTCAAAAAGCATCAGTGACCCAGGTCATGGGCTCGATGGTCGCCGACCGTCTGACCGATACCGTCACTGTGCTGGCTCTGACTTTTGTCACCTTCCTGCTCGCGCAGGGCGCCTTCAGCAAGTTCTTCGACGCTTATCCGCAGATGAAAGAGAACTTCATGAGCGTTGCCAGCGATGCCAGGATTTGGTTTGGCACCACGATTCTCATTATTGCGTTGGGATGGCTGCTGGTTATGAAGACCGAGAATAAGATCATCAAGAAGATCCAACTTATGGCCCGCAACTTGTGGAATGGTTTTGCTGCAATCACACGCATGGAAGGCAAGTGGTGGTTCCTGTTGCTCACTATCCTCATTTGGGGCTGCTACTTCCTGCAGCTGTACCTGGCCACCAAGGCTTTTACCTTTACTAACGGATTGAGCGTGTTGGCCGTGCTTGTGATGTTTGTACTCAGCAGCATCGGCATGGGCGTGCCCACTAACGGCGGTCTAGGCGCTTGGCATGTGGCCATCATCTTCGGACTCTCGCTTTATGGTGTGGGTGTCTTCGCCACCAACAATTTTGACCCCCGTGCATCAACTTTCGCCATGCTCGTGTGGGGATTCCAGACGCTACTGCTAATCGTGCTGGGCGTCTATGCGTTCATCACTATGGCCATCGACCGCCGTCGCATCGAGACCGGTAAAACCGTTGTCGATACAACCAACGATGAAATCAAATTATAAAGACAAGTGACTATCGACTAAAGACTAATAATATGGACGATAATTTCAACGACTATTTCACCGATGATGCCCCTGAGGAGCAGCCTCAAGTGCATCATGAAACCGAGCAGGAACGTGAGGAGCGCGAAATCAAGGAAGCCACAATCGAGCGGCGCGGCAACTCCATCAAGATGTTGCTTGTGCTCATTATTGCGGCTTTGGCCTGTTTCCTGGGCTGGTGGGTTTATCAATACTATTTCCACCCTTATCGTGTGAGTCAGGAGAAAGGTTGGATCATGAAAGTGAGCAACGAGGGCACCGTGTTCAAGACCGTCGAGGGTGAGATGATCAGCGAGGGGTATATCGAGGACACGATTGCGGCTTTGCACAGTGATTTCGAGTTCAGCATCCCGTCCGACAGCCTCGCCCGCGAGGCCATGCGATGGGCCGGCAACGGCAAGCGCATCATCCTCTCCTATAACGAGTACAAGGGCAAGGTGCTGTGGCGTGGCAACTCTCGCCATGTCGTCACCAATATTGAACCCGATAGCGACCGCGTCAAGCAGAATCCCTACAAGTAAGCACTACTAGCCGCCAGAGTTTAGCGGCGTTAAGATATAACTGGCCCTGTGTCTGCCTTTTACAGCAGCACAGGGTTTGTTTTTTTGATGTGAGATCATGACCATCCTAGTGGGAGCCTGCACTTCACGTTGGCAATCCAGGCGGGTAGGGGATAGAATGTAAAATACTGCCAAAATGTCATATTTTAACATTAGTTTTGTGTCAGTTCCCGAAAAATCATTGTACCTTTGCACCCCGAAAAAATATTGACGATAGAAAATGGAGGAAAACAAGATAAAACAAGAAGATAACGTTCAACAGACCACTGAGCAGCAGTCCACGCCCATCAAGCCCGATATTCTGGACTATGATGATGTCCGCAAGCTGGTGCCATTCTTTGACGGCAAGCCCAAGTTGGTCAAGTGGTTATTCCACTTATTTGACATGGATGACGCCAACTGGATCCACGGGCACAACTGCCACACGCCTGGTGTGCCTTTCTGCACTGGTGTGCTTAAGGACCTGAATGCCACCATCACCTATGATAATGGCGAGGTGCTCGACAACCTGCCCGAGGGGCCGTTCATCACGGTGACTAACCATCCCTTTGGAGCCGTTGATGGCGTGATGATGATTCACATTATAGGCACCCATCGCCCTGACTACAAGTTCATGGTTAACATGCTCCTGAGCAAGATTGGCGGCATGATGCCCAACTTTATCACCGTCGATGCGCTGGCCAGCGAAGATCCCGCCAAGCGCGCCGTGTCGATGCAGGGCATCAGCGATACGTTGAAACACGTTAAGGCTGGTCATCCGATGGGATTTTTCCCCGCTGGTGCTGTGAGCAAATTGACGTGGAAACTGCGCGTCGAGGATCGCGAGTGGCAACCTGTCATCATGCGCTTGATCCAAAAACTCAAGGTGCCTGTCATCCCCATCTACATCCATGGCCACAACAGCTGGATATCATTACTGATGGGTGCTATCAGCTGGAAACTGCGCACCCTCAGGCTCCCCTCCGAGATGTTCCGTCGCAAGAGCTACGACTTCCGCGTCAGCGTGCATGATCCTATCATGCCCGAGGAGTACGCGCAGTACAAGACGCCCGAGGAATTGGGCGTGTTCCTGAAAAACGAAACTTATAAAATGAAGAAATGGCAACAAAAATAACCGACCAAGAAATACGCGCACTCAAACTGCGCTTTGGCATCGTGGGAGAGTCTCCCGCACTGATTGCCGCCATTCGCCGCGCCATGCTCGTGGCGCCCATCGACTTGAGCGTGCTCATCATCGGTGAGAGCGGTTCGGGTAAGGAATCTTTCCCGAAAATCATCCACGAGAGCAGTCCCCGCAAGCACAAAAAGTATATCGCCGTGAACTGTGGCGCTATCCCCGAGGGCACCATCGACAGCGAGCTCTTTGGCCACGTGAAAGGCTCTTTCACGGGCGCTATTGCCGACCATAAGGGTTATTTTGAGGAGGCTGATGGTGGCGTCATCTTCCTTGACGAGGTGGCCGAGATGCCTATGAGCACCCAGGCCCGCTTGCTGCGCGTGCTTGAGAATGGCGAATATCTGCGCGTGGGCGATAGCACTGTACGCAAGACCAACATCCGTGTGGTCGCTGCCACCAACAAGGACATGCTGCAGGCCGTTAAGGATGGAAAATTCCGCGAGGACCTCTACTACCGCCTCTCGACAGTGCAAATCAACGTGCCTCCCCTGCGCGACCGTGGCGATGACATTGTGCTGCTGGCCAGGCTGTTCCTGCGCAACTTCATTAATGAGAACCGTACCAGTGAGGTCACCCTCACCGAGGATGCCCAGCGCTTGCTCAAGTCGTTCCACTGGCCTGGTAACGTGCGTCAGCTCAAGAGTGTTATTGAGCAGGTCGCCCTATTTGAGAGCGGTAACACAGTGGATGCCGCTACCCTGAGCCAGTACATGCCCAGCAACCGCAGCACGGCCCTGACGGTGCAGTCCCAGCCCAATTTTGACTATAACGCCGAGCGTGAGCAGTTGTTTACCCTCATTCTGTCGATGAGGGCCGAGATCGAGGCACTCAAGAAACGCATGGACAGCGGAACGCCATCGTCTCATGTCTCCTCGACGGTGCATGAGCTCAAGCGCGACGCCAACCCCTTACTCGACATGGGAGGCAACGCTGACATGGGCATGTCATCTCCCTACCGCAACATGCAGCACTCGACCCATGACTTGGGCCACGTGGACGAGGTTCCCCTGGATGTTGAAGGCGAGACCGTCAAGACCCTTGACGAAACCGAGCGCGAGACGATTGAGAGTGCCCTGCGTCGCAATAACGGCCGCCGCAAGCTCACGGCCCAGGAACTGAATATCTCGGAGCGCACCCTGTACCGTAAAATCAAGCAATACAACCTGGAAAGGCAGTGAAACGGCTCTTTATCATATTAACCCTCGTGGTTGCCACCACCCTGTGGCAGGCATGTGTCCCCCGGTACACGCTCAACGGCGCATCCATCGACTACAACGTCTATAAGACCATCTCTTTTGGTGACTTCCCCATCCGTGCGGCGCTGGTTTATCCGCCATTGCAATCGATGTTTGAGAACCGCATGACCGACATGATCGCCCAGCAGACGCGTTTGCGCGTCATTGACGGCAATAATGCCGACCTGCGCATGGAGGGAGAGATTACCAACTATCAGTTGTCGCCGCAGGCTGTGGGCGAGGACGCTTATGCGAGCCAGACGCGCTTGACCATCACAGTCAAGGTGAAATATATCAACAACAAGAACCAGAATCTTTCCAAGGACTTGTCCTTCAGCGCCTATCGCGATTTCTCGAGCAGCGAACTGCTGGTCGATGTGCAGGATGAGTTGTGTAACCAGATTTGCAAGGATCTTGCTGACCTGATTTTCAACGCGACCTTGGGCGATTGGTAATTCTTTATGTTACAATTTAGAGTTTTGAGCGTTCATGGCAGCATGGATTGAGGACTTCAAGAGGTTGGCGGCAGGCGATGATATCGAGCTGACCAGGACATGGCTGGAGGATGCTGAGCGAGAGGCACCCTACAGCGTGCTACCCGCGTTGATGTATCTCAAGCGCAATGGTGTCAAGGGCAACGAGTATGTCTTGGCACGTCTTTCCATCTCTTTCCCTGACAGGAGCGCGTTATCACTGGTCCTGGGGGAGGGAGGTGCTGAACTGGCGGGTTTCTATCCACCCGAGGCCGTACCCGATACGCCCGACACCATCAATACCATCGACCGTTTTCTTGAACAGTACGGCAAGACCAGCCCCAGTGAGGTGGAAGCCATCAGCCGAGCCATCTTTAACCCGACTCCGGATTATGCCGATGTGCTTGCTGCTCAAGAAAAAGAGGAAGGCGGCGTCCAACCCACCGAGGGCGATTCACAGGACGAACTCATCAACCAGTTCATCGCCGAACAGATGCAGTTGGGCGAACAGGCTTCCAAGGTTCCCATCACTAGTCCTGTGGGAGAAGAAGAGAAGGCTGAGATTGCCGAAGAAGTCATCGACAATCCTACCAAAACCGATGATTCAATGCTTAGTGAAAGTCTAGCTAAAATGTACATCGCCAGACACAAATATTCACAGGCACTTGAAATTATTAAGGGATTAAGTTTGAAATATCCAGAAAAAAGTATTTACTTTGCAGACCAAATTCGATTTTTGGCCAAATTGGTCCTAAATGAGACACTAAACGACAAAAAATAAGAAAAAATGTACAACATCTTAGCAATTCTTATCATGATCGCATCGATTCTGTTGATCGGTGTAATCCTTATTCAAAAATCAAAAGGTGGCGGTCTCGCTGCCAACGTGAACAACTACAATCAGTTCATGGGTGTTCGTAAGACCACCGACTTTGTTGAGAAAGCAACTTGGATTCTGGCCGGATTTATCTGTGCAGCTAGTATCGCTACAGCATTTGTGACTTCACCCAGCATCGTTGAGGCTGGTCCCCAGATCAAGAAGTTACCCACTACCGAGACTCAGGCTCCCAACTTCGGCACTCAGGCCGAGGAGGCTCCTGCCGCTGCAGCTCCCGCTGCTGCCCCCGCAGCCGATCAGGCCGCTCCTGCTAAGGACCAGCCTGCCAAGGAGGGCAAATAATCAACACAGTATCTTATAAAGACTAGATTAACAAGGATGCGGTATGTCGTATCCGCATCAAAGCGGAGAAAGACATATCGCATCTTTATTTTTTCTTGACGACATGAAAATGACATTATTATATATCATTTTGGCTACCATGATCACGGCTTGTGGCAGTACGGGAAACTCAGCCAGTAGCGAGAGTGTCGCTGCCGACCCCACCTCCACTACAAGCCAAGTGGCATCAAGGGCGGCATTTGACGGACAGGCCGCGTTGGCGCTAGCCCGTCAGCAATGTGACTTCGGGCCACGTGTACCTGCCACTCCTGCTCATGCCAAGTGTGCCGAGTGGCTCACATCGACGTTGAAGGCGTCGTGTGACACCGTGATCGTGCAACAGGGCAATGTGACGACTGGCCAGGGCAAGAAGTTGGGTATCAAGAACATCATCGGGGTCATCAATCCTGATGCTTCCCAACGCTTGTTGCTGCTTGCCCATTGGGACACGCGCCCCTGGGCCGACAACGACCCTGACAAAGCCAACCATACCAAACCCGTGATGGGTGCCAACGATGGCGCTAGTGGTGTGGCCGTTTTGCTTCAACTGGCACGCCAGCTTAAGACCGACAGCACCAAGCTGGGCATCGATATCGTGCTGGTGGATGCTGAGGACATGGGCATTACCGACGATGAGGAGTCGTGGGGCCTGGGTACCCAGTACTGGACACAACACCCACATGTGGCTGGCTATAAGCCGTTATTCGGCATCCTGCTCGACATGGTGGGTGCTCCCGATGCACGTTTTTCCCGCGAGTACTACTCAATGTACTATGCCAGTGGTTTCACTGATGCCGTTTGGCGTTGCGCTGGCGGAGAACACTTCATCCAAGCCGATGGTGGCGCTGTCACCGATGACCATGTGTTCATCAATCGCGCTGGCATCCCCTGTGTGGACATCATCGACATGAGGACCGACAGTGAAACTGGTTTTTGCCCTGTTTGGCACACAGTTGATGACACGATGGAACACATCAGCCCCGCCACCCTCGCCGAGGTAGGTCAGGCCCTGCTCAACGTCATCGCCTCCCTCGAGCAGTAACCCCCTAATCGTGGACCGAGAGATTCAATCATGCGATATTTCCTGTTCATGTTTTTTATAACTCATATCAACTGATTTGGACATGATGAAAGACAGAAAGCTGATATTCAGTATGATAATGGCCATCTGCATGATAATAGGCGTTGTTGCCTTTTTCAAGCTACTCGCTGGCTGGGATACCGAGAGCATGCCGCACATCATCATGCTCGTAGCAGTCATGCTGCTGATGATTCTCGGATACTGCAAAGCTCACAAGGAACTCAGAAGACTCTTGGATGATGAGACCGCCAAAATGGACAGGCATGAAGAAAAGGTGAACCAATACATGGAGTTGCTCAAGCCTTCTGGCCGAGATGCCATTCGGATTTCATTTGCGGACAAAGGCACGGCCCCATTGCCTGCGGGTTGCTCCAAATATGGCGGACGGCCTGACGTTCCAGCCAATTTCCAGTGGCCGCACGACAACAGCGGGCGCCCCCTATCATTGCTGCTGCAAATCGATTGTGCGGACCTTACGTCCCTCGACCATGAGAACCTATTGCCCACAAGCGGACAACTGTATTTCTTCTACGAACTCAGCCAGATGGATAGGAACGGCAATGAGAACGATGTCCGAGTGATCTATAATGACCTGCCTTCTTCACAACTGCATCCCCTCGAATATCCTGTAAATCTCGACAAAGAATACCAGTTGCAAGAATGCCGCTTGCAATTCAGCCGATTCACGAGCTACCCCACCCTCTCGACTTTTAAGCCCGTCAGCGAGGAGGATGAAGATGCGCGCTATGAGGCAATTGTTCTATTGTGGGACGAATCCCATACTGATATCGGCAGTATGCTCGGTTATCCCTTCCTTATTCAAGGGCCCATCGTCGATGACCTGTCTGATGATGTACTCCTATTGCAACTCTATTCCACAAATAATAAGTACGGGCAAAAAGACGACAAGTTTCCTCATGACCTGCTGTTCGGCGATTATGGCATCATCTACTTCTACATCAAGCGGGAAGACCTGCTGGCACGACACTTTGACAACATAAAATTTGCCATGCAAAGCAATTGACCCATTATCGCACCGATAGACAATCCTATCGATCAATAACCAGAGCATAATACTAAAACGATGAGGGTGCACCAGTAATGTGGTGCACCCTCATCGTTATTTATAAACCAAGGATTACTCTTCCGGTTCCTGTTGCAGCATGATATCAATGAGTGCAATGGGATCGGCGATGGTAATGCCGTCGATGCCATCGACGTCTGCACAGATGGGGCACACCACCTCATCGCTCAACAGGTAGTCAATCAGCATGGTCACATCCTTGATGGTGATTTGGCCATCGTGGTTGACATCACCCACCTCGTAATCATGACCACCATACTCGGTCAAGATATACTTGATGCCAGCCAGGGCATCGATCTTGCCGTTGCCAAAGTGGCTTCCGTTGGGGCCATCGGTCACCCACCAGTCCTTATTGGCTGTCTCCTTCATGATATGCTTCACCTCGCTCAATGTGAGTGTCTTGCCACACTCGTTTGCCGCCTGCATCCACAGGGCAACAACACCGGCAACCATGGGAGTCGCCATCGACGTGCCCGACATATAGCCGTATTTCGCTGAGGTATTATACACCACCATATCATCGTAGTCAGCCCCATGGGGAACATTACTGTTGAACGCCGAGATAATGGCCTCGCCAGGCGCCGAGATCCACGGATGTATGGCTCCCATCGGTCCCATGCCCTCCACAGCATAGCTGGAGAAGTTAGAGATGTCTCCCGCCTCATTGCTTTCGCCGCGCTGACGGCTGACGTAGGAACCCACCGAAATCACCTCGGGATAACAAGCATTGCCAATCACGCTCATGTCATCACTACCCTGTACCCACGTGTGTCCCTCGGTCGTCAGGTGATTGTCAAAGAAGGTGTTGGAACCGCTTGACCACACGTCGATGTAATCTGAAGTACCTCCGATGGGATAAAACTCGATGCCCAGCGTGTATTTGGTGCTCTTCAAGCCGTTAGGCGTTTGCAGCAGCACCTGTTTGTGGTTGTTGGAGGTCATGTAGTTGAAGAAAATCTTCACATTGGGATTGCTATTGTTATTGCCAGTGAAGTAATCGGTACTCAATGTCAACGTCTTGTTGCCGTCAGCGTTAGTGTAGGCATAGGACTCCACAATTTCACCAGTGGAATCGTTCAGCACATGGATGTTTACACCAATGCCAGTAGCATCGGTAGCACGGGTAAATGCGTCGGCAATATACTCACCCCTGTAGTATCGCCATCCATACCTGTAGAGCAGGGAATCGGAGCACACGATGGTACCCAGGGGGGCCTCAACGCTGGCGCTGCCGCCAATATACAAGCCACCAGGCGCGCCTTCGCTATGGCCGGCATTATTACCTGCCGCAAACAGGCAGATGCGGTTAGGATGCTCCTCACCAAAGTACTGCGAAATGATGGCAGCCTGAGGGCCGCTGCCGTCGCGGTTATACACGTTGTTTCCATAACTGTTGCTGATCACCACAGGCATGCCCACGCTGTCGGCATAGTTACAAATGCGCTGGAAGGCATTGGCGATATGGGTATCTTTCATGCCATTCAGTCCGGTCAGGAACAAATCGGCGCCAGGCGCCATGCCGCCATAGGTGGCTTGGCTATGGTCATCGGTCACCACAACATCAGTGCCATTGACAATTACA